>Ga0114933_10001495_pt1 | contig 25962 bp, 29 predicted proteins | sample 4SBtaG_FD_89691 | JGI IMG/M metagenome (GOLD analysis project Ga0114933, IMG submission 89691) | Deep subsurface microbial communities from Kolumbo volcano to uncover new lineages of life (NeLLi) - 4SBTROV12_W25 metaG | ecosystem: Environmental > Aquatic > Marine > Volcanic | place: Kolumbo... | reverse complement strand
TCAATGGCATCATTTAAATTTTCAAAATTATCAATCACATTAAAACCAACAGAGCTTCCTTGTGAATTTGGTTTAACAATATATTTTTCAGACTTGAAATCAAGATGATCATTGCATGTATTTGAAGAAGTTTGATAATAGCTTGGAGACAAAACACCTTGATTCATGACAATTTCTTTTGTAGCTGACTTGTTAAAACAGTTTCGAGAAGAATCTTCATCTGAACCATTAAAAGGGATATTATTTTTTGATAAAATTGATTGAATGACTCCATCTTCTCCGAAAGTACCGTGCAATGCTATAAAAACAAAATCATGGTTTTTTAGATCATTTATGATTGAATCAATTGAATCTGTATCCAACAGAAATTTTGAAGCACTGTAACCTAATTGATGACAAGCCTCAGCAATAGCATCACCAGTTCTTAAAGAAACTAATCTTTCATCTGAATTTCCTCCTGATATTACTGCAATATTGATTTTATACCCTTTGCTGCTTCAAGTAAATTGTTAGATACTAAATCAACATCACATGTAGATTGAACTTCATTCAAATAATCATTACCCATTCCAGTTAATAAAAATATTGTTTTCATTTTAAGTCTATCTCCAACTTGCATGTCAACAATTGAATCTCCAATCATTAAACAATTTTCTAAATTAACATTGAATTCTTCTGATGCTTTTTTAAACATTCCTATTCCCGGTTTTCTCATCGAGTAATAGTCTTCATCATAATTATCAGCAAAATAAATATTTTTTAAAGGTAGATTTCTTTTTCTAAACTCGTCTGTGATATGGCAATGAATACTTTCTAAATTAGAGATATCAACTTTACCTGTTGAGAGCCCTGATTGGTTTGTAACTATAAAAAATTTGTCACTGTATTTATTTAAAAGATCTAACGCTTCAAAAGTGAAGTCAAAAAAATCGTAATCTTTAACATCATTTATATATCCATAAGGATCATGACTTATAGTTCCATCTCTATCAAGAAAAATTGCATCAAACTTCAATTTAATCTCCAATCAATTGTTGTCCAAGAATCATCTATATTAAAAAATTTTAAAGGATTCTGATATTTATTTACATCAACTATCTTACATTCAAATATAGAATTTTCTGCTTGAAATAAACTGATTTTATGAATCATATTTTTTGAATTATTATAATCAATTAATAATATATTATCGTAAAAATTATAATAATAAATTGAATTTTCATTTTCATTTTCAATTTTTATTACAGAAGCATTTTCAAAATTTTCATACGAAAAAAAATCTATTATATTTTTATCTGAATTTTCGAGGATTATATTTTTTTTAGATAAATCATAAGAAGTAATCACATTTTTTTCAAATAAAGATATTGTACTGTCAGTATCAATAGTTTCAAAATAAATTTTTGAATCATTTAACGATATTTTGGCATTAAAAACTGATTGATTTTCAAAAATTTCAATAAGAACGGTTTTATTATTTAAACTGTTTAAATAATTTTTAATCTTAATATCCTGACTTTGACTTAATAACGAGGAAGATATCAATAAGATAATTAAACTAATCTTCATTAATTGTTTCTAAATAAGATTCATCAACTAATACTTCTCTTGCCTTGCTTCCAGTAAAAGGACCAACAATTTTTAGTCTTTCCATCTCATCTATTAGTCTTGCTGCTCTAGAATAACCAACTGACAATCTTCTTTGTAATAATGAAATAGAACCTTGCTTGCTCATAACTATAATTTCAATTGCTTTATGCAGTAAATCATCATCAATGCCATCCCCATCAACAATTGAACTTGATTCTTCCTTATAAGTTTCAATAATTACTTCGCTTGGTTTTGGTTGAGATGAAATATGTTCAACTAAATCTTCAATTTCTTTCAAAGTTATAAAAGCTCCATGCATTCTAACTGGCGCAGGAGATCCTGGCTTTTGATATAACATATCACCTTTTCCAATAAGCTTATCCGCTCCATTTTCATCTAAAATAGTTCTTGAGTCAATTTTAGTTGCAACTTGAAAGGCAATTCTAGCTGGAAAATTTGCTTTTATTACTCCTGTAATTACATCAACAGATGGTCTTTGTGTAGCAACAATTAAGTGAATACCAACAGCCCTAGCTAGCTGTGCTAGCCTTGCAATTGGTGCTTCTACATCTCTTGGACTATACATCATCAAATCAGCAAGCTCATCAATCATTAAAACAATATAAGGCATTAAATCTTTTTTTGATTTTTTCATCATGTCATTATATTCTGAAATATTTCTTTTACCAGCCTCAGCTAACAAATCATATCTTGAATCCATTTCTTTTTCAAGAGATCTAAGTGCCAAAATTGCATTATCTTTCTTGGTAATGATAGATTCATCAATACCGTTAAATTTTAATAAATAATGATTTTCAAGCCCTCTATAAAGTGACATTTCTACCTTTTTGGGATCAATGATTACAAATTTTACTTCTTCAGGTTTTAATTGGTATAAAAGACTAACAATTATGGTATTTAATGAAACTGACTTTCCTGAACCTGTTGTTCCTGCAATAAGTAAATGCGGCATATCTACAAGGTCAAGAATGGAAATATCTCCAAGTGTTCCTTTTCCAATAGCCAATTTTAATTTGGCTTTAGATTTAAGATATTTTTCAGAATTAATTACATTTTTTAAATAAATAGTTTGAGGATTTAAATTTGGAATTTCAACTCCAACATGGTTTGAACCAGGTATTGGAGCTAAGACTCTTACACTCTGTGCTTCCATAACTCTAGCAATGTCGTCCGAAAGCTGAACAAATTTATTAACCCTTACACCTTCAGCTGGTAAAATCTCAAATAGAGTAATTATTGGACCAGTCTTGATTGCCCCTGATGAACCCTCTACGCCAAAATTTGAAAGAGAATTTTTAAGAAGCTCAGACCTGTCCCTAATGTCATCTTCATTTATTTCACTCGATTCATCTGATGACTCTAAAATATCCGTTGAAGGAAACTTCCACTCAACTTTTAAAATTGATTTATTTCTTTGATCATCAATTTCTGCTTCTTTTTCGATAATTGCTTTTTCAATTGAGATAGCATCTAATTCTTCATTTTGATCTACATCTTGATCTACTTCAACTTTGGTTTTATCAGCATTGGTATCAATTTCAGTTTCTTGAAGAGGTTCTATTAAAGATTCTTTTTCAAAAACCTTATCTACAGATTCTATATTATCTCCAGCATTAATATTCTCAAGAAATGAGTCATCTTCAATGATTTTGACCTTTTCTTTTTTAACTTCCTCCTTTTTAAAATCAGGAATAATTTTTTTGAAATCAAATTCTATCTTAGAAAATTTATCAATCAAAATGCTTGGTAAATCTTTTATAGATTTATATAAATCAATTTTAAAAAATGATACTAAAAATAAAGCGATAGAAGAAAAAAGGATTAAAACTGAACCATAAAATCCAGTCCAATCATAAATGAAACCTAATATTAATCCTCCTAAAAGACCTGAGTTTTCATAATTTTGAACCTCTTTAAATTCAGATAAATAGATCAGGTTACTGATGAAACCTAATGTCACAGAAAGAAGAATCAGTAATAAAACCTCAAATCTCAATAATCTAGAAAGATTAAATGAAAAATTAGAAATCAAATAAAATGATATCGTTGCTAATATCATTGGAATCAGTAAGGCTGCATAACCAAACCCTAATTTCATTAGATAAAATCCAATATATACTCCCAGTATGTTGAATGGGTTATTAATTTTTTGTGCTACAAGTGTTGGCTCTTCAGTCAAATCGTAACCAATCATTGAACCAAAAGTCAACAACGAAATGATCAATAATAACCAACCAATAGTTTGAATCTTTAACTTGTCTTTCATCTTAAATAAGTCCCATTTTTATAGAATGGTAGTTTAGTTTTTTCAAAAATAAAAAAATTATCTCTTATTCCAATCAAAAATTCTTGCTCCAGCCTCATTTCATAATCAACATAAGCCAGTGCTATTCCTTTTTTAAGACATGGAGACATACCTCCGCTTGTAACTACGCCTACTTCTTTTTTATCTTTACAGAATAATCTATAACCAGATCTAGGTATCGCTCTTTCTTCAGAAATAAGTGCAATTAATTTCTTTGATGGTAAATTATTTTGCATAGCATTTGAGCCGATAAAGCTTGTTTCATGTTTTGTTATCCATGATAATCCTGCTTCAATTGTAGTTGTTTGCTCATTAAGCTCATTTCCGTATAAACAATATCCCATTTCAAGCCTTAATGAATCTCTACATCCTAATCCAACTGGCAACACATCATCTGAAAGAGATAAAATTTCATTCCAAAGTTTTAATATAATTGAATTTGGTGCATAGATTTCAAAACCTAATTCACCTGAATATCCAGTTCTTGCAACTACAACCTTGTCATTATCTGGAAGTAATGTTTCATAATATTTTAATTTTTCAATTTTTGGATAAAGTTTTTTTAGATAAACTCTTGATAAAGGGCCTTGTAAAGCTAGCAAGGATATAGTGTCAGATTGGTCTTCTAATGATACATCATCAATTAATTTTGAAGAAAGCCATTCAAAGTTCTTTTCAATATTTGAAGCATTTACTACTAACATGTAGTAATCACCAAGATGATATACTAGTAAATCATCAATAACACCTCCAGAATCATTACAAAAAGCAGAATATTGAACTTTTCCAGCTTCTAAATTGTTTATGTCGTTTGTGGTAACGTTTTGTAAAAAAGTTTTAGCATTATTACCAGAAACTATAAACTCCCCCATATGGCTAACATCAAAAACTCCACAATTTGAACGAACATGATGATGCTCTTTTATAATACTTGAATATTGGAGAGGCATCCAAAATCCGGAAAATGGGACTAATTTTGCTTTTAAATTTTGATGAGAATCATAAAGTTCGGTTTTTCTATAATCGCTCATCGAATGATAGCCAAAATTCTTTTAATTACATTTTCAATATCACCTTCGTATGAACCTTCATCATTTAATTTTTTTACCGCCTTGTCAATTTGTGATTTTTTGTAACCCAACGAAGAGAGTGCAGTAAATATATCATCGTAAGAAAAACCTAAATTATTACTATCAAGATTTTGTGTAGAAATTGGTGTCGATGTTATTTTTTCTTTAATATCTAAAATAATTCTTTTGGCTGTTTTTGGACCTATTCCAGGAATTAGACTAAGTGATTTAACGTCTTCTGAAACAATATTATCCTTGAAACTTGAAACAGATGCATTCGAAAGAAGATTGATAGCAGTTCTTGGTCCAATTCCTGATACATCAATTAAATTTAAAAAAAGAGATCTTCGCTCTAAATCCATAAACCCATAGAGCTCCATTAAATTTTCTTTTACATTGAGATAAGTATATATAAAAACATTCTCATTTTCTGAGGGCAATTTTTCATAATCCCTTAAACAAATTGAAATACTAAAAACTATACCATTATTTTCAACATATAAAACGGTTGGTTCTTTTTTGAAAATTTTTCCTGAAATTGAATTAATCATTTATGTCCTATTTATTCCACACCAAGCAACTGCAATTGCATCAGATATATCATTTTTCTTCAAAACTTTATCATCTAATTTAAATATTTTTTTAACCATAAATGCAACCTGTTCTTTTGATGCTGAACCATTGCCAACAATTGATTGCTTTATTTCTCTTGGACTAAATTCTTTTGATGATATGTTATTATGTTCAGCTGCAAGCATAACGGATGACTTTGCCTGACCAAGTTTAATAGCTGATTGAACATTCTTTCCGTAAAAAACATTTTCAACAAATACCAATTTAGGTTCAAACTTTTTAATCAAATTATTTGTTTCAGAAAAAATGGTGTAGAGCCTCTCTGTCACTTCTTTTCCCTTTTTTGGACTAATTAATCCACATTCAATCATTGAGATTTCATTACTTTTTTTTCTTAATACAGCATAGCCTGTATTAGTTAGACCTGGATCAAATCCAATAATTAGCATTAGTTTAGTCCTAAAGTTTGATTTGAAAATACATTTTGAATATCTTCTAGCTCTTCTAGAAAATCTAATAACTTTTCAACTTTATCATGCTCATCTTTTGATAATTTAATTTCGTCTTTTGGAACATGAGCTAAAAACGATGAATCTACAGGAATATTCAAAGCTTCTAGAATATCAAGCTTACTATAAAGATCATTTGAATTAAAATGTAGCCTAAAACAATCTTCATCTTCAAAAAATTCAATACAATCATTTTCAACTGAAAATTCAAAAATATCATTTTCAGTAATTTTATTTTTATCAATCAGAATTATACCTGTTCTTTCAAAATTCCAAGATACGCTCCCAGCTTGTCCAAGAGAACCTCCAAACTTTGATAATGCGTGCCTTACATCAGCAACTGTCCTATTTTTATTATCCGTTATGGCCTCAATTAAAATGGCAATTCCAAATGGTCCATATCCTTCATAAGATACTTCTTCTATAATTATGTTATCAAGCTCTCCTACGCCCTTTTTAATAGCTTTTTCAATATTAGAATTTGGCATATTTAATGTCTTTGCTTTTTTAACAGCCTGTCTGAGCCTCGGATTAGAATCAATATCTTTACCTCCTAATCTTGAGGATACTGTTATTTCTTTACTGATTGATGAAAAAAGCTTTCCTCTTTTTTGATCAAGAGCACCTTTTTTTCTTTTTATTGTTGACCACTTACTATGACCAGCCATCAATTTTCCAATTCAATCATAGTAGGAACAACCCAAGCTGTTCTATAGCCTAAGCGTACAATTGTTTTTTGAAAATTTTCAGCTTCTTTTCTATTTAAAAAATTTCCAACTCTTAACTTATAGTTAGGTAATTCAAAAATAATATAGATTTTCTCATTTATTGATTTTTGAATTTCTTTTTCAAGATTTTGAAGCTCTTCTTCATTCTGTGAAATAACAATTTGGACTCTATAACCTTTAACTAAGTTTATTTCCAAATCTGATGGGTTAGTTTCTGAAATTTCTTGATTTGAAAAAGATGGTAAGTTTATAGTAGGAAATTTGGGTGGATTGTCATCAAAATCACTTGGTTTTAAGAAGTCAGATTGACACATTGCATTACTCATTAAAAAAAAGATTAAAAAATATCTCATATTAGTTCAAATTTCTAACATCTAAAGCTCGAATCCAACCTTTTCTTCCATCATATGCAGAAACTTCTATCCATGAATCAGTTTTTTGATGAATTTTGACTTTATTACCATTATAAAATATAGATTGTTGAATACCTTTATTTAGAAAAGGAGCAGAATACATTATAGTATCTTCACTTGTAATAATTGCAAAATTATTATTTTGATCCCATATATTTTTAGTAAAAGTAATTAGCATTGATAAAAATAAAATTGTTATCATGGAGAAAAAGAGCCTGATAAAAAAATTTGTTTGAAAAACTTTCATTAAAAAAAATGATAATGCTGTTATCAAAATAATTATCGAATTAATTAGAATAAATTGATTTAATGAAAAAGATTGAAAAAAAATATTTATCAAATCAAGTATATTATTATTAGGCAATTCTATATAACCCTCAATATATGCCTTATTAATATTATTGTTATTTTTTAAATCTGAGCTCACAGGATTTAATATTAATCCCATTTCATATGACCACCTTGCTAATCCAAAGTTTGATTCTTTAAAATATGCATTACCTAAGTTTAAATATAGGTCTTCTGAAAAGTAATTTTTGTCTAAAATTTTCTCATAATTTTCAATAGCTTTTTTGAATTGATTTTGACTATAAAATTTATTTCCTTCATAAAATAGTTCGTCAATATTTTGTGACAAAATAATAGTTGAATTAAAAAATATCAGAATTAAAATCTTAAACATAAATATCAACCTTATTTAAAACAATTTTCAATGAAGATACAATAGTCTTAAAATCTTTATCTCCTTTTAACTGTGAATATGATTTTGCTTGAAAATCATCAAGATGTCCTGAAATAATATCAAAATCATTTTTATTAATTTTTTGTCTTAAAATATTTTTTAGAGATGAAATATCAATATTTTTTGTACTTAAAATATTTTTTTGATAGAAATACATAATAATAATCTTAGTACCGTCAATATATATAGAATTTGTTGATTCAAGACTTTTTATAGCATTATTTAGTGCTGAATTAACTTTAATAAAATCATTTATGAATCTTCTAAGCCTTTTAAATGAAGAGTCAAAAAATGGCGTTATAAAAAGCAATAGCGAAATAATTAATATATAAAAAATTGTATTTTGAATGTTCATTTTCGATGATGAAATCCAATCCTGATCTTCAACTCTTATATATCTGATTAAATTTGAATTTGAACTTAAAATATTTTTATCAGAACTATCAAAAATTGTACTTTTATTAACATTTAATTTTATATCTTTTGATGAAGCAATAGACCATGATTTTGTTACCGAATTAAAATAAGGTATTTCAATTGCATCAATAATAAATATTCCATTCTTTCGCGGAATTAAATTATACTCCCAAATTATTGAGCCAGAAAAATCATCTGAAATATTTTTCTCAGCTTTGGTTTCTCCTTCAAATACATCGATATCATCAGGAAATATAATTTTTGGCCTTCCTATATTTGAAAGATTACCTTCTCCATTTAATACAACTTTAAATACTGTAGGGGAGCCTTCATCTATATTCGAGTTTGAAAGAGATGAATTGAGTGTAAATTTACCAACGGCACCAGTAAAATTTTGCGGAATATTACTTAAAGGTGATACTTCTATAGTAACAGGATCTGACACAAGTAGTTTAGCACGCGTTCTTTGGGAAAAAGTATCAAAAAATGGATCATCCCAAAAAAGTCTATTAAATGAAGAGTCTTTATTTTTGGTTTCAATCTTCATAATCATTGACTCTAAAGTATAGACTCCCTCTTGTAAAGGGAATAAAGCAACTTCATATATTTTTAATGACTTATAACTATAACCATCTATTTCAATATCATCCCAACTTTCTGGTGTAAACTTAATTCCTACAGGGTCAAATAATTTTTCAACCCAAAAGTCATTATATTCTGGAAATTCTGTAGATAATACCTTTGAGGCTATTCTTGTATAAAAAGTATATGTTAATTTGACCTGCTCTCCAACATACGCTTTATCTTTACTAACTTTAACTTCTAAAAAAAGATCTTTTATGGACTGTTCTGTATTTTGCTTTGAAACTAGTATTTCGTGAGAGTTAGTTACTAGCGTTTTCTTACCAATAATAACGTTTAAAGATGGTATTACAAGTGTTCCATGATTTTTTGCAATTAAAGTCCAGGAAATTGATCTAGAAGAAGTCCTATTACCATTTACGAATCTATATTCACTACCAATGTTAGGGCCAGAAATAATCGAAAAAAAATCTTCGATTTCTGAAATATCAACTGAAGGATTTTCGTCAATATCAGAAATCTTTATAGTAAATATTACAGATTCAGTAATACTTATATTCTTTGTTGAAATCGAAGACGATATTTCTTGTGGAAAGGTAAAGTTTAAAAGTAATAAGGTAATTAAAAAAATTCTTACCATTCTTTACCGCTTTCATTAGAGAAATTATTCTGTTTTCGCTTTTTATTAACTTTTTCGTTTTCCTTCATAGCATTTAAGATATTTTCAACATTTTGATCAATTTGGATCTGTCTTTCTTCATTATTTTCTTGCTGGTTGGACTGGGATGAATCCTGATTTTTAGGACCATCATCATTATTGTTCTTTTCAGGTTTTTTATCTGAATCGTTAGGTTTATCATCCTTATTTTCATTTTTTTGATTTTTATCTTCACTATCATTATTCTCATTATTTTCAGAATCTTCACTATTATCATTTTTTTGTTGACTATCCTGTTGAGCTTCTTGATTTTTTTCAATTTGATTCTTTACAAATTCATAATTTTTCCTTGCCTCGCTATCTTCTGGATTTTTTAACAATGCTTCTCTGAAAGATTTTAAGCTTTCTTGAAGATTTTGTGACCTAAAAAACATATTTCCTCGATTATAGCTTAAATCTGATGATGGATTCAAACTATCTTGAATTGCTAGATTAAAATACTCCTCTGCTTGTTTCAAACTATCAATTGATGAATATATTGAAGCTAAATTGTATAGGATATCATCTTTCGATAAATTTTCATCGTTTAATAAAAATTGATAATATTTTATAGCTGAATCATAATCACCATTCTCGATCATTTTTTGTCCAATATCCTGTGAAAACAGGTGTGATAAAAACATAATTGTAATCAAATATTTCATTTTTTTCTTTTTCCAGACGAAATTAATTGTGAAAACATTAAGAAAACTATTGCTACGGCTAACGGATACTGAAATTTATGTTCATAGTCCGAAAATTCAAAAGAACTGATTAAAGAATCCTCTCCTTTATTTATAATATCTATAATATTATCACTTATTGGTTCACTTTTAGAAATACGTAATAATTTTCCATTACTTAGTGAAGATATTTCTCTTAAAAAATCTAAATTCAACTTTGATACAACCAGTTCTCCTTTGTCATTTTTAACAAAAGAATTATCTTTGCCAATAATTGGTATTAGGGAACCTTTTGAACTTCCTACACCAACAACATGTAGATCAATTTTTTCATTTATAAGATATGATATATTATCTAAAGATATATTGCTATGATCTTCGCCATCGGTAAAAAGAAAAATCATCTTTTGCTGATTGTCTTCACCTCCAAATGCTTCAGCTGAAGTTCTTATAGCATTAGGGATGTCAGTACCTCTTGACGATATCATTGACGTATCTAAACTTTTAATAAAAAGTTTTGAGGCGTCATAATCCATAGTTAAAGGTAAATACAAAAAGTTTGAACCTGAAAAAACTACAACTCCAATTCTATCCCCTTCAAGACTATCTACAATCTTTGATAATTCAAATTTTACCTTATCAATTCTTGAAGGTTTAATATCTTTAGAATCCATACTTAATGAAACATCAATACAAAATATAATGTCGACTCCCTTTCTTTCAACAGGCTTTACAGTTACTCCAGTTTTTATACCGGAGATTGCAATTATCAAACTAAAAATTCCAATATATCTTAGAAGTTTTTTTATTTTTATGCTGTTTGTATTTCCAATAAATAAATTTTGAAAAAAGTTTTTTGAAAAATTTTTATTATCAAAAATTATATTTTTACTTGACCTGTATATTGAAAAAACAACAGTTAAAATGAAAATTCCCAAACAAAATAGAGCAATATTTAAATATTCTAAAATCATAAAATTCTCCTAAAAAAATATGCTCTTAAAATTTCAGAAAGCGTAATTAAAACAAATCCAATCACTAAAAACCAAATATATATTTCTTGATAACTTGAAAAATAACTTACATTAATTTCAGATTTTTCGAGCTTGTCAATTTCAGAATATATTCCAGATAAACTTTGCTTATTTGTTGCTCTAAAATATTTTGCATTAGTTTCTTCAGCAATTCCTTTTAAAGTTTTTTCGTCAATTTCATTTCTTACAAATCCTCTTCCAGGTATCTGAGTAATTGATTGATTTGTACCAGCTCCAATGGTGTATACTTTGATACCATATTCTTTTGCAATTTTTGCAGCGGATATTGGATCAATCGAACCTACGTTATTGCTACCATCTGAAAGCAATATAATTACTTTGCTTTTTGAATCACTATTTCTGAGCCTATTAACACCATTCGCAATTGCAACTCCAATTGCTGTTCCATCATATTTTGGCTCCATAACAGTCACTTCTGATAGAAGATTATTTAAGACACTATAGTCAATCGTTAATGGACATTGAATAAACGTATCTTTACCAAAAACTAACAAACCAATTCTATCTCCATTTCTATTTTGAATGAATTCCTTAGCAGCTTCTTTTACTGCCTCAAGCCTATTAGGCTTGAAGTCTTCAGCTAGCATACTACTGCTTGTATCCAATACGAGAACTATATCAATAACTTCAACAGTTATATTTTTGTCCACAGAAGGTACTCTAGGTCTGGCAAAACCTATAATTAGTGAAATAATAGCAGAAATAAATAGAAATTGAATAAACAAAACTTTAATCCTTCCTTGGTAGCCGAAAGATTTTTTTAAGCTATTAAAGTTTGATACTTGAATTGATAAATTTTTTTGGAAAAAGAATTTTTTAAAAAATATTAATACCAAAAAAAATGGTATTATAAATAAAAAATTTGGGTATAAAAATTCCATTAATTTGATTCAAAAATTTCCTCTTCACTTAGTATATGAGCGAAACTAAATAAAGTTTCCTCTTTAAAGGAATTAGAAACTAACTGAAGGCCAATTGGAAGCTTATTTGAAGAAAAGCCAGCTGGAATATTTATAGAAGGAATTCCAGCTAAATTTATTGGAACAGTAAACAAATCTGATAAATACATCTTTAATGGTTCTTCAAGATTATTTTTAAGCTTAAATGGTAATTCTGGAGTTGTTGGAATAAGCAAACTCTCGCACTTATTAAAAATTTCCGAATAGCCATTTTTAATTAATCTTCTAACTTTTAAAGCCTTTGAAAAGTATGCATCGTAATAACCAGAAGAAAGAACATATGTACCTGTCATAATTCTTCTTTTTACCTCGTCAGAAAAACCATTAGTTCTTGATTCAATATACAACTGACTTAGGTCCTTATTATCAGCTCTATTTCCATACCTAATTCCATCAAATCGTGATAGATTGGATGAAGCTTCAGCCATTGTTAATACATAATAAGTAGGTATACAATACTTAAAATATGGTAGATCAATTTCAACAATATTTACTTTTTTTAACTTTAAAAAATCAACCAATAAACGATATTTGTCAGCTATTTCAGGATTTACTTTATCCAAAATTTCATTTTTAATTATTCCAACTGATTTTGGTAATTTTTTTTCATTAAAAGATTCAGTTTTAGAAACTTCAACGTCACAACTTGTTGCATCTTTTGTATCCACTCCTGAAATAGTAAAAAATGTATTATAAATATCTTGTAGAGTTTTAGACATAATACCAATTGTATCAAAAGATGAAGCATGAGCAACTAAGCCATATCTAGATATTCTTCCATATGATGGCTTTAAACCGTATATACCGCAAAATGCTGCAGGCTGTCTAACTGAACCACCAGTATCAGAACCTAAAGCTATATCTGACAATCCTTCTGCTATTGCTGCAGCAGAGCCTCCACTAGAACCCCCTGCTACTAGATCAAGATTAAATGGATTTTTAACGGATCCATATATTGAAAATTCGGAAGAAGATCCCATTGCAAATTCATCACAATTAGTTTGACCTACAATAACTCCACCTTCATTGACAATACTATCAATAACAGTTGCATTGTAAGGAGAATTATAAGATTCTAATATATTTGATGCACAGGTTAAAAGCTCATCCTTAATTGCAATATTGTCTTTAACTAAGAATGTTTTATCTTTAAGAAGACCTTTTCTTGACTTGTTTAAATCAATTTTATCAATACGATTTCTAATGACAGAATTGGTCTTACTGTCAGAAATTTTTTCTTTAATAGAAAGTAATTTCTGCTTTAAAGAATTAGATGGACTCATCTAATTTAATTGTCAGAATTTTCAGATTTTTTAATTTCTTCTTTGGTATCATCTAAAGCGCCACGAAACTCTCTCAAAGAATTTGCAAAACCTCTAGCAATTCCTGGAAGTCTTTTGCCACCAAAAAGAAGTAAAAGAATTAAAAAAATTAAAACTAATTCACCAGTACCTAAATTAAACATATATGCCTCATATTTTATCTAAAGTATTTTAACAAATAATATGCAATGCCGAAACCAATAATACTACAAACATTAAATTTTAAAATAAAACCAAAATCTATAACAATTATTCCTAAATCAATTAAATATTCACTATTCATTGATCCAAACGTGAAATCATAAGAAATTAAGAAAAATTGTTTTACCGCACTTCCATCAGGTAGCAAGAAAGCAATCGAATTGCCAACAAATGTACCTATTAAAGCTCCAGCACAAAGACCAAAAATAATAAGCTTTATACTTCTTCTAGTCATATTTCCCCTAAAGTCATTTTTACATTTTTGAAACTATCTTCTCTGAGGACAGTTAACTCAATTTCATCTCCTGACCTCACATCTAATTTAATTAAAACTATTTTAATTTCCTCTAAAGATTCTATTTTATATCCCTCTACCGCAACAATGATATCTCCTCTGAATAACTCTTCGTTAATAGCAGTATCGTTATAATCAACCTTATCAATAAATAAACCTATCTGATCTTTTTCATTGCCATACAAGTATTGTCTAGCATTTAATCCGAATGAAACTCTTCTATCTATAGCACCTTTTAATTTTAATTCATTTGCAATTTTTTTTGCAAAATTTATTGGAATTGCAAAACCTAAGTTTTCTGAATCTGCTTTAATAAAAGTATTTATGCCGATTACATTTCCGTTAGAATCAATTAATGGACCACCGCTATTACCTGGATTTAGTGACGCATCAGTTTGAATCATATTATCTAAAAGCTTTCCAGATTGAGTATCAAGATTAAAATCTGCATTTACTGCGCTTACTATGCCAGCGGATGCGATAGGCTGATATTGAACGTTTGAAATTAGATTTCTAGGATTTCCTAAAGCAATAGCCCATTCGCCAACTTTAACATTATCCGAATCGCCTAGATTACAATATTTAAATTTTTTCCCGTTAATTTTTAGAAGTGCAATATCTGATATCATATCTATTCCAACAATTGAAGCATCATATGTTTTTCCACCTGGTATTACGACTGAAACATTAATTTCTGTTGTTATAACTGAAGATCTAAAGCTATCTCTAATATTGTGAGCATTTGTTAGAATATAACCATCTTCACTAATAATAAACCCTGATCCATTAGACGAAACAGGTTTCATATTTCTATAACCTCTCCAAGTTCTTAAAACAATTTCCTGGCTTCTATAAATTCCGACAACACCAGGGCTTGCTAATTCAACTGCATTTGAAATTGCTGTTGATTTAGATAAAGAAATTTGAATATCCCCTCTTTCTTCATTCATACAACTCAAAAAAAGAAAAATAGATATAGCTATAAATTTAATTCTCATAAAAAATTTCCTTTAAAATCAATCCATTGCTTGGCGCTTTGAATATTTTTGCATCTTTTCTAGGTTTTTTTAGCAAATTTTTAAAATCATTAATTGAAATCTTATGCTGACTAACAGCTATCATAGTTCCAACTATATATCTTACCATATGATGTAAAAATCTATTTCCATGAATAATATATGATAGTTTTTCCTCTTTTTTATCATCAAAAACCCATTTTGAAGTAAATATTTTGCAATTATTATTTTTTTTATTTGAAAATTTTGAAAATGATAAAAAATTATGCTCTCCTTCAATCAATTTTGAAACATCAGAAAGTAAATTAAAATCTACTTTCTTAACATAGTGATGATCTATAAGGAAAAGTGGGTTATCGCTTAAACAGCATAAATAGTGATACTCTTTGCTTGTTGCATCAAACCTGCTATGAAAATTCTCATCAATTTTTTTCAAATGTGATATCCTAATTTTCCTATCAAGACGTGCATTGATGGCTCTTAACAGCTCTTCATCATTTAACTTTGAATCTAAATCAAAGTGTGCAACCTGTCCTAAAGCATGTACACCTGCATCAGTTCTGCTTGCACCATAGATTCTAACTTTTTTTCCCTGATTTAATGTTAAAATTGAAGATTCAATTTTGTCCTGAATACCACTTTTATTTTTTTGTGATTGAAAGCCAGAAAAATTTGTTCCATCATATTGAATGATTATTTTATATCTTGTCATTTAAGCTTTATTGATTGATTGTAGATATTTCTTTCATCGATATCAGATTTAATTAAAACTTCTCCAGAAGGAAGAATTACCCCTGATATTCCATTATTTGCACTTTGAACGAAAGGAATGCCTAATTCAATTGATCTCAACTTTGCATGCTCGAAATGTTGGTAAGGCATAGATTGTCCTACATATGAATCATTTGTAATAACAAAAATTATCTCAGCTCCATTGTCAACCATTCTTTTAGCAATTTTATAACTACTTGAATCATAACAAATAAGAATCGATGATCTTATATCTCCTATATCAAAAGTGTTATAACTTTCTCCGGGTGTAAAACTTCCCATATCGTCAAACTGGTTCATTTTTGATAACCAATTTTTAAAAAAAGGAACATATTCAGCAAAGGGTACTAAAAAAATCTTCTGGTAAGTATCATAAAATCCATCTGGCCTTAAAAAAATAGCACTGTTATAAACCTTTAAATTATTATTTAAAAAAACTCTTTGAGGAATACCAGTTATTAAAGTGGATGCTTCAATTTTTTCCTGATATTCTATTCTTTTTCTTGATTCTGAAATAGCTAAAAAAGATGTTAAAGCAGCTTCTGGCCAAACAATTACATCTGGATTTGACTTTAGAGATTTTTGAAGAAGTTCATTCATAATTCTTTCATTTCTTTCTCTAAGATTTGGATTCCACTTTTCATCGGGATAAATCACTGGCTGTCCAATTGAAACATTAATCGTCTTTTGAAATTCTGATGAGTTATAGTTCGAAATTAAAACTTGCCCTAATATTGCATTTAAAATCAAGATTGATATAAAACTGTAAAAATACTTTTTCTCATTTAAAACTATCAATTTATAAATGAATACATTGAGTATAATAATTACAAATGTAGATAAATCAACATGCAAGCTAACAATTTGTATTAATCTGTCATAACCTGTTTGACTTAAAGGTAAATTTAACCAGGGTGCAGCAAGCGGACCAATATCTCTAATATTCTCAATTAAAACCCAAAATAAAGGTATAAGAAACAAATGAATCTTTTGAGATATATTTCTTTCTTTTAAAAACTGTAGAAAAAAACAAAATAAAACCCAATAAATAGAGTAAAAAATACAAATTGCCAAAAAAGAAATAATTGCTACTTGAACAGAAGTACCAGAATTTAATGCAACCCAATGCGTAATAATTGCATGACCAACAAACCCTGCCAAATAAAATAATAAAATCTTTTCAGAAAATTTAATTTTCTCATTAAAAATAAGTAAAAGTGGAACTAAAAATATCCATGCTAAAAATCCAAGATGAAATGGCGGAAAAGATAATCCTAACATTAATCCGCTTGAAAGAGATAGAAACAAGTTTTTTTTAGTCATTTAAACAACGCCTTTATCTAGAAATGATTGTAGTATTATGGTTGAAGCAATCAAATCAATCTGTTCTTTATTTTCTCCTGTCTTGATATTTTGTTCATGCATAATCTTTTTAGCTGATTCACTTGAAAGTCTTTCATCTTGAAGAAAAACATTGAAATTCAAATTCTTAAGTTCTTTAAAAAAATCATCAACTAATTCAGTCATTTTATTCTTTTTATTGTTCATATTAAGTGGATATCCTACTACAAATGAATCAACATCATTTTCAATTGCAATTTCTTGAAGTTTTTTTAAAAGCTCATTTCTATTTTTATATCTTATAACTTTTAATGGAATAGAAATAATTTTTAAAGGATCAGATATTGATAATCCAACTTTTGAAAGGCCATAATCTATTCCAATAAATTTTTTACTCATGTACACGCTCAACAGAGTCAACATTTTTAAGTTTTTTAATATCCTTAATTACAGAATCTAGCTTTTTTCTACTTTGCACTTTACAAATTATCCAGATATTAGCAATACCACCTTCAGTTACATCTGTTGATACGTCAATCATGTTAACATTGTTTTTAGAAATAATATTAGCAATTTCATTAAGCATTCCAGCTGTATCAATGCATGTAATATGAATTTTTGATCGAAAAGCTAAATCTTCTTTAGCATTCCAGTTAACTGAAACTAACCTATCTTTTTTCGATGACAATGATGATAGATTTGAGCAAGACAATTCATGAACGATTAACCCTCTTCCCCTTGAAATATAACCAATTACATCATCTCCAGGAATTGGGTTACAACATTTACCATAGTTAACAACTAAATTTTTTACTCCATCCAAGTTTATTCCATCCACATCCGATCTTGCTGAATCCACAAATTCAGTAGAATCAATTTCTTTATTAAGTTTAGTTTGCAAGTCAGGAAAAATCTTTGGAATGATATCTTTAATAATTACTCCTCCTCTACCAATATCAGATAGCATATTGTTTAAAGAGTTATAACCTGCTAATGTGTAATTTTTTTTGAATTCATTTATCCTATCAAAGATTTTCAATTTTCTTAAAGATTTTTCTAAAATCTCATTTCCCATCTTGATACTTTCTTCAAGTTCAATTTTTCTTAAATATTTTGATATTTCATGTTTTGCTCTAGAAGTTTTTACAAATTTTAGCCATCCACTATTAGGTGTTTGATTTTTGCTTGTTTCAATTTCTATAATATCTCCACTTTTAAGATTATAGCTCAATGGTACTAACTTTTTATTTACTTTTGATCTTACTGTAGTAAAACCTAAATCCCCATGAATAGCAAAGGCAAAGTCTAATGGAGTAGAATTTACTGGAAGTTTAATCAAATCACCTCGAGGGGTAAAAACAAAAATTTCATCCTCAAACATATCAATTTTTAATAAATCCATAAGTTCTTCAGGCTCTGAACTGTTGCTATTAAGTATAGATAGCAAATCTCTAAGCCAAGATACTTGAGAATCAAATTCTCCTATCTCTTCACTTCCTTTATATAGCCAATGCGCTGCAACACCAACTTCAGCAGTATAATCCATATCTTTTGTTCTTATTTGAAACTCAGTAAGTCTATTATCTTTTGTTAATACGGTTGTATGGATTGACTGATATCCATTTGTTTTTGGAGTAGCAATAAAATCTTTAAATCTATCTTGAATAGGAGGATAAATACTATGAATTACACCAAGTGCAAGATAGCATTCTTCAATTTTATCAACTACAATTCTAATAGCATATAAGTCATAGATTTCTTCAAATTTTTTACCACTTTTTTCAATTTTTCTTTGAATTGATGAAATGGATTTATACCTACCAAAAATATTGGATTTTATTTTATAAGTATTAAGTTCTGATTTAATTGGTTTAATTGCATTTGATAAGATATCTTCATTTAGTCTTGATGAAGTTTCAATTTTCTTCTTAATACCATTAAAAGCTCTTAAGTCTAAACACTTTAAAGATAAGTCTTCCAACTTCCATTTTAATTGGGCCATTCCTAGCCTATGAGCAAGAGGAACAAAAATCTCTTTAGTTTCTAATGCAATCTCCTTTTGCTTTTTTGACGAAAGATATTGAATTGTTTCCATGTTATTCAGTCTATCAGCAAACTTAATGATAATTACTCTTAAATCTCTCGCAAGAGAAAGAAATAGCTTGGTAAAATTTTCAGCTTGTTTATGCTTTTTAGAACGAAAAGCAATATTTTCAACCTTTGTAACACCATCGACAAGGAGAGCTACATCAGAACCAAACTCTTCCTCAATATCAGATAATTTTACTTCAGTGTCTTCAACAATATCATGCAGTAAGGCACTCACAACAGTTGTATGATCCATATTCCAGTCAATTAAAATATTGGCAACATCAATACAATGACTTACAAATGGTAGTCCCGACTTTCGCGTCTGACCATGATGCATTTTAGTTGAAAACTCAAGAGCATTTTCAACTTGTTTTCTATTTTTCTTTGTAGGAATTCTTTCTAAAAGATTCTTGCTTTTTTTAGCAATAATCTCATCATTATTTTTAATAACATTATTGCTCATATTTTAGAATTCTTGATGATTATCAAATCTAGCATACGTATCAATAAACGTAGCAGTTACTCGTCCTGTAGGACCATTTCTTTGTTTTGCAACAATCAAATAAGCTAATCCCTTAAGATCTTGGTCCTCTTTATCATAAACTGCTGGCCTATAAAGAAAGACTACTACATCAGCATCTTGTTCAATTGCACCGCTTTCTCTCAAATCTGACAGCATAGGTTCTTTTTTAGTTCTTTGCTCAACTGCTCTGGAGAGCTGAGAAAGAGCAATAACAGGAATATCTAATTCTTTAGCGAGTGCTTTCAAAGATTGGGTAATTTGTGAAATTTCGTTCTGTCTATTTTCAGAATTTTTTGGCCCTTGCATTAATTGTAAATAATCAACAATGATTAATTCTATATTTCTTTCTCTTTTTAGTCTTCTAGCCCTTGATCTTAAATCTAGTATAGATAATGCAGGAGTGTCATCTATATAAAGAGGAGCCTGAGCAAGTTTACCGGAGGCAATATTTATATTTTTCCACTTAATATTTGGACTACCTCTTCTTACAAGTGCATTATCTACTCTCGCTTCAGAAGTTAGTAATCTCTGTCCAAGCTGATCACTTGACATTTCTAAACTGAAAATTGCTGTTGGAGATTTATTTTCAATTGCAGCATTCCTTGCAATAGTTAATGCTAAAGCAGTTTTTCCCATAGAAGGCCTTCCAGCTAATATAATCAAATCACCATTCTGAAATCCTGCAGTTAACTTATCTAAATCGATGATACCTGAAGGAACTCCGATAATAGAGCCAGGGTTTGCAGCCATATTTTCTATTCTTTTAACAGTGCTTGATAAAATTGGTTCAATATGTTGATATATTTTTGAATCTTTTTGTTCTGTTAAGCTAAAAATTGACTGTTCAGCTTCATCAAGGATTGATCCAACAGAATCTCCAGCATCTAAAGCTTTTTTAGAAATTGCATGTGAGGTAGTAATTAAATCTCTTAGCATACCTTTTTCTTTAACAATTTCTGCGTAGGTTTCTACTCTAGCCGAAGTTGGTACTTTGTCTACTAAACCAGTTAAATAATAAATCCCACCAACAGACTTTAAGTTTTTTCCTTTTTTAAGCTCATCAGATACAGATACTGTATCAATAGGATCACTATTATTCATTAAATGAATCATTGCTTCGAATATTTTTTTATGTGAATCTTTATAAAAATGATGACTTGAACCTAAGATACTTACAGCCTTATTAGCAGCATCTTCATCAATCATCATTGATCCCAATACAGCTTCTTCCGCCTCGAGGGCTTGAGGTTGCAAGTTTAAACCTTCAGTTTTTTTAATTTCAGCCATTTTTATTTATCCACACTCTGTCAACAATGAAAATTTTATATTTTAATAGATTAGTAATCTTTTCATAATCTGACAAGATAATCCTTCAATAAAAATATTAATTTATTTTCCAAGCAATAGGTTTAACACCTTTTTGTTTCAAAAAATTATTGGCTTTTGAAAATGGTTTTGATCCAAAAAAACCTCTATGTGCCGAAAGAGGTGATGGATGAACAGAAGATATTATATAATGTTTTGAAACATCTATGATATCTTGAAGTGATTGAGCTTGCTTACCCCATAATATAAAAACTACGTTATTTAACTCAGATGATACAATTTCAATGGCTTTTTTTGTAAAGATTTCCCAGCCCAACCCTTTATGGGAATTAGCATTATCCTTTTCAACAGTTAAAACGGTGTTTAAAAGAAGAACTCCTTGATTTGCCCAAGATTGTAAATTACCTGAATGAGGAATATCAATGTTTAAATCTGAATTTAATTCTTTAAAAATATTTAAAAGTGATGGAGGAATTGAAATTTGATCGTTAACGCTAAATGATAAACCATTTGCTTGACCCTCACCATGATATGGATCTTGACCAATTATAACGACCTTTACCTCATCAAGCTTTGTTGAATTAAATGCATTAAACATTAGATTAGGTTTAGGATAAATAACTTTATTTTTATATAAATTTTTTACTTTTGAAGAAAGATTTTTCCAGTAATTCTTTTCAAATTCATTCTGAAGTTTGTTATACCATGAATCATGAATTTTAACTTTTTTTTGATTATCTGAAAATGAAAGCTGGTCCAGATATATCTCATTTCCGAACAATTGCTTATTTTGTTTAATGAATTTTTGTTTGAGAGAACTAGTGTTCAATAGATTCTTCAGTCTTATCCCAATCGATACCACCATCAAGAAATTCATCTAGAGCAATAGAGGTGACTTTTTCTTCTTTGTCAAAATCAATATTTTCCCTAATAACAGGCTCTGCAAGTATTCCATCTTCTGCAATTTCTTCATTTTCATCTATCATTTGTTTAACAATTCTATCTTGAAGAATTTGCTTTGCTCTCTTAGATGATACTACAACAGCTTCATAAATGTCATCTGTTTTTTTCAACAGTTTTTTAAATGAAATTGGGTTTACAGCCATTTTAATCCTCTTTTTTATGTCTTTTTATTATTTCTTTAATCTTTTCAAACGTGGTTTCGAAGTTATCATTAATAAGATTATAGTCAAATTCTTTTTTTAAATCGTCCTCTTCATTAAACCTACCTAATCTTTTATTAATTTCTTCTTCTGTTTCAGTTGACCTTAATACTAATCTTTTTCTCAATTCTTCCAGGTTTGGAGGTGATAAAAAAATTGATATAGTATTATTCGGATAATAATTCATTAAACTAACTGCACCATTTACATCTAGCTCGAAAAATAAAAGTTTATCATTTTCAATATATTGTGCCAGGCTACTTAGTGCAGTGCCATACAAATCTCCATGAACATTTTCATGTTCAAGAAATAAATTGTCTTCAATCATTTGTTCAAATTGCTCTTTATTAATAAAATTGTAATGAACACCATCAATTTCATACTTTCTTTTGTTTCTTGTTGTATAAGATACCGAAATTTCAATATTTAAATCTCTCGACAATAATTCTAATAAAGTAGTTTTTCCAGAGCCCGAAGAACCTGAGATTATAATAAAATTCTTCATAAAATATTTCCTATCTGCTCTCTCAATTTTTCAGCTTGCATTTTTAAACTAATAGCATGCCTTGATACTCTTTTATCCAAAAATTTTGATAAAATTGTATTAGACTCTCTGTTAATTTCCTGTAAAATAAAGTTAATCTTCTTTCCTGACAACTGTGGAGATTTTATAGATTTTGAAATCTGATCTAAGTGACTATTAATTCTATCCATTTCTTCTGAGATATCAATTTTTTCTATCTCATCTACATTTTCAATATTTTTTTTTGAATTTATATTTTTTAAAAAAACTTTTTCTTGAATTTTTTCAATTTTTACTAAATCTTTCTTTGCAACATCTAAATACTTAAAAAATTCTTTTTCAATCATTGAACCTTCATTTTTACGCATGACTATTAATTCTTTTGTTGCATCTTTTAAACATAAAAAAATCTTATTCTGTATTTTTTCAGAATGTGGTATATAAGTTAAAATATCATTATTTCTAAGCAGTTGACTGTAATTCAATTCTATGTCATGTTTTTTCTCAATTTCTTTATATGCTTTTAAAACACTTGAGGTTTTATGACTATTAAATTTGAATGTATCTTTTGAATCAACCTTAATAAATAGAGAAATTGAACCTCTAAATAGTTGTTTTTTTAAGTAGTTTCTTACTTTGTATTCTAAAGAACCAGAAAGATCAAAAGATTTTGTGTTTAATTCAAAATATCTTGAGTTAAAGGATTTTAGTTCAATATTTATTGATAAATTGGAATCCTCATAGCTTGAAGAACCAAAACCTGTCATACTGATTAACATTAAGCTTTAACTCTTTTTTTCATATTTAGTAAATAAAGTAAAAATATTCCAAAAGGAAACAGTAGTGAAAATATAGGGAAAATTAATTTAAAACTATAATTATCTGCTATTACTCCTCCAATGAATGCTGCTAATCCTGAAAGACCAAACATTAAAAAGAAGTTTAAACCAAAAACTACTGATCTAATTTTTAGTGGAGTAATATCCTTAATTATTGAATTTATTAGAGGTTGAATTGAGTACATAATAATTGCTAAAAGAACAGAAACAAATATAATCAATGTTTTTCCCACAAAAAGAATTGAAATAAATAAAGGCAAAAGTAATAGAAAAACTGCAGATAATAATTTGATTCTATCAAATTTATCTCCCAGATATCCAGAAAGAATTTGACCAATAAATCCTGTTAACATAATAGCAGAAACAATGGAATTAGAATTTGATCCGAAATCTAAATTAAATACAGAAGGTATAAATGTATTAAAAACAGTAAATGATAAACCTACAACAAATGAAATTAAGAAAAATATTGATAAAATAGAGTTTTGTCTACTGTCATTAAAGTCATTTATACTTATAATATCCATTTTATCAGTATTGGGAATGAACCTTAAAGAAAGAGGTATTAAAAAAGCATTTAAAATAGCTGTAAAAATAAATGCATAATGCCAACTATAATTTAATAAAGCAAAATATGATATTAAGGGGCCCAAAGAAACTCCAATTGAGCCAAAAACTCCATGAAAAGCATTGGCTTTTGCAATATTCTTTTCAAAAGTTTCAGAAATTAAAGTTAAAGATACTGGATGATGAATACTTGCAAAAAGTCCCAAAAGAACACTGCTAAATGAAAACATTAATACACTGTTTGAAGTACTTACCAATAAAGCAGAAATCAGTATTCCAACCTGAGAAAATGCAATTAATTTTTTTGGCCCATATTTATTATATAAAAAAGACATTGGTAAAGAACCAACTCCAAAGCAAAAACTTACAATTCCAAAAATTAGTCCCACTTCAGTAGCATTAAGTGAAAAAAAATCAATTAAATTTATGTACATGCTAGGAATCAACATCATTATGATGTGATTAGACATATGAGATAAGCTTAAAACAAATAGAATAGATCTAGAAAGCAAACTTTACTTCTTTTCTGCAAGACGAGCTGCTTTACCTGACAATCCACGTAAATAGTATAATTTTGCTCTTCTTACTTTATTTACTCTATCAACTTTTATAGATGCAATTGATGGAGAATGAAGTGGAAAAATTCTTTCAACTCCAATACCATTAGAAATTTTTCTTACTGTAATAGTTTCAGCAATACCAGAACCTTTACGTCCAATAACAGTTCCTTTAAATAACTGTTGTCTAACCTTTTGGCCTTCTCTAACATTTACATAAATTGAAAGCTCATCTCCAGCTTTAAAATTTGGTAAATCTTCTCTTAATGTATTGCTCATTTTTTTTCTTTCTTCAAAAGATCAGGTCTTCTGTCTTTTGTAATTTCTAACTTTTTATCATTACGCCATTTTTCAATTGCCTTATGATCGCCTGATAATAATACATCTGGCACTTTTAATCCATCAATTTCATTAGGCCGCGTAAAATAAGGAGCATCTAGTAAATCGTCAACAAAAGAATCAGTCATTGCAGAATTTAAATCATTTAAAACTCCTGGAATTAAACGTACTATTGAGTCAAAGATAATCATTGATGATAATTCACCATTTGAAATGATATAGTCTCCAATTGATATTTCTAAATCAACATATTTTTCTATCACTCTCTCATCAATTCCTTTATAATGTCCACAAATGAAAACTAAAGAACTTTCATTGCTTAGATCACTACTTATTTTATGATTTAAAACTTCACCCTTTGGAGAAGGAAAGATTATCTTAGGTTTTTTTGAAGACTTCGAAATACAATATTCAATGGCACCAAATAATGGTTTACACATCATTACCATTCCACTACCACCGCCATATGGTTCATCGTCGATTTTTTTATAATTATCAGATGTGAAATCTCTAAGATTTACAGTTTCGATATTAAGAAGACTTTTTTTTATTCCCTGATTAGCAATATTGTTTTCAATTAATACATTAATTGAGTCTGGAAATGGCGTTATTATAAAAACTTCCATGTCATTCTAATGAGATTTGAAAAAACTTATTTTTCTTCTTCAGCAGGAGCTTCTTCTTCAGCTGGTGCTTCTTCTTCCGCAGGAGATTCTTCAGCTGGTGCTTCTTCTTCCGCAGGAG
>Ga0114933_10001493_pt1 | contig 25978 bp, 21 predicted proteins | sample 4SBtaG_FD_89691 | JGI IMG/M metagenome (GOLD analysis project Ga0114933, IMG submission 89691) | Deep subsurface microbial communities from Kolumbo volcano to uncover new lineages of life (NeLLi) - 4SBTROV12_W25 metaG | ecosystem: Environmental > Aquatic > Marine > Volcanic | place: Kolumbo... | reverse complement strand
TTCAAATTATTCAAGAAATGAAACCACATTAAATTCAAAACTCTCAATAGATCAAATTGTAGATGATGGACAAGGAACTGTCAGTTTTTATATTAATTTACAAGCTGATTCTGATGTATATAGTGCTCGATTTAATTTGGATATTTTAGATATCTATGATACTCTAAGTGTTTTTCAAGATTTTCCAAATATAAATGACTTAGCAACAAATACAACTGATTGTAGTGGAAATACTTGTGTTCAATTTGGGCAACCTGCTGGAGGGATTTTAGATGATGAAGATTTTGATTTTTCAGCATATACCCAAATGGATGGTAGTGCGAATTTGCAATCTTTTTCTGGTGACTTTATCAACCAAGAAATTCTTCAAGCTGGAACAACATTATTTAGAATGGATGCAACTTATGATCCAGTTGCATTAGCGGGAAAAGAACTTTTCGTAACTCATACATTGACTATACAAACAGAAAGTGACACTCTGGTCGTTTTCACTGAAAATTATGAAAATTTAACTACACGCTTTAATACTTCCGTTTGGCAAGTTGGTTTTGGCCTTTCTTCAATTATATCCTGTGGAGATGGAATTTGTCAAGAACCATTTGAAGAGCCAGGTGATGATTCTATGTCAGGTAATGATGGTTACCCAACTGCTTGTGGAACAGGATTAACTGAATATTTTCTTGGAGTCGGATTTATTGGAGATTGTATCCCACCTCAATTTTGTGGCGATGATATATGTCAAGACGAAAGTTATTGTGAACTTGTAGATAATATTTTAGAATGTGGTTATACCGATGGTGCTCCTCATGAATATGAAAATGAAAGTTGGCAAAATTGTAATTTAGATTGTTATTCCTGTGGTAATGGAATTTGTGATTGGGATAATTATGAAAATTACTGTGATGAAAACCCTAATAATGATATACCTGATTGTACAAATGTTCCAATTAGTTATTTATCTTGTAGTGATGGTGAATTTTATTCAGAAATAAATGATGGGGTTTGGGGTGATTGTATGGAGCCATTTGAAGTTGAATATACCATTTATCGAGATAATATAATTTATAATTCTGAAGAAACCTGTGTTGCAAATTCAGGATATTGGCTTGGAGAATGTTTTACACCATTAATTATAACAACGAATACACAATTCAATGATGTTGGGCTTGATTATTTAGAAGACCATTGTTATTTTATTGAAGCTAAACAAGGGGAATTAACAACAACAATTGCACAAAATTCAAATATTTCATGTGATCAAACTAATCCACAAATTGGTGAACTGCCAGTAATTAGAAGAATTGATGATATGCCAGGAGATCAAGGTGGGTATGTAAAATTAACAGTTCAGCGATCATATTCGGATAATGGTACTGTTGATTCATTATATCAAGTATATCGAAAATTTCAAGAAAGTAGTTGGACTCATGTAGGTTCATTCCCCGGAACAGGTGAACAAAGTTACTTTTTCATTTCACCAACTTTAGAAGATTCTGTACCAAATAATCCAAACTATCATAATTTTAAAGTTTATTATAGAGGTTATATTGACTCATCTGCATTTAGTAATTTTCCTGAATATGGTTACTCTATTGATAATATTGCTCCCTCTACACCTACAGGACTTTCATTAGAACTTGGTAATGATAATATATTGTTAAATTGGAATCCTGTTTTTGAAAACGACTTTAGCCATTACTCGATTTACAGAAATAATTATAATGTAGATAATCCATCAACACATTCATATATTGATAATAATTATACTGAAATTAGCGGATTTAACTTTGGGGAATTATTACAATACCAAATTGGTGCCTATGATATTCATGGAAATGAATCAATATTATCTGATATTGAAATGACTTCTTATGGATTACTTGGGAATGTAACTTATCAAGATATATTTTTAAATGGAGAAAATAATCTTAATGACCCATTAAGTGATTCAACACTAATTGATATTTTAGATATTTCCATGGCTCAATCAATTGCATGTAGTCAATTTGATGTATGTGATCAAAATATTAATAACAACTCAATGTCAAACCCATCAGACTATGAAATATGGGCAAGTGATATGAATTTTGATGACATTGTAAATGTTTCCGATTTAAGCTGTTTAGTTTATTATATTCAAAATGGATTAGTTTGTCCAACTGAAAATGCTGTTTCAATTAATATTTCTCCGAATTATGAATCGAACATAATCCAATTTAGTGCAGATTCAATACATCGATTTGAAATTTTAATAGATCAAAATATTCATATTTTAAATCATAACCTACCTGAAAACTGGATATTTATTATTAATAATAACTCAATAAATGCATATTCACCATTCAATATTCCATTCAATGGTCAAATAAAAATTGAATTTAGCAAAAATATGAAAATTAATTCTATTTCTACTTATTCTTATTAATAATAGATAATCTTTTTTTAGAAGCATTAATGTGAAATTTTTTATTTATTTTATAGGATTAATGCTTTTTCTTTTAAGTTGTGCTGCTATCGGACCAGCAACCGGAGGGCCTGAAGATAAACAAGGACCGTCATTAATCACTTCGTTACCACATACAGGTTCAATTAATATACCCTCAAATAAACAAATACAAATTACTTTTTCTGAACCGATTGATCCAAACTCAATTCATGCCTCTATTCAAATTATACCTGAAACCGAATTCAAAACGATAATACGAAAAAATAATTTATTTATTATTCCTAAAAATGAATGGAATAAACATCTTCCAACACGAATTATTATTAATAGAAATATAAGAGACTTTCAAGATAATATAATGGCTTCACCAATAAATATTATTTTTTCGACATCATCAGCCCTTGGTAAAGGTGTAATTTCAGGTAAATTAATAAATACTGACCTGAATCAAATTTTTGATATTGGCTTATTTGAATATCCACCTCAAGACACTATAGTTCCTATATTAAAAACTCAATCAAATCAACATGGTGAATTTATCTTTAATTTTCTAAATTTAAATAAATATTTTATTTTTGCCTCATCAAATGAAATAATTAATATTTCTGAAGAAATTAAATTTTCAAATTATGGGTTGCTACCAAATGATTATTTAGAAATTAAAAATGATATTGATTCAATAAAAACAACAATATATATTGATAATCCACTACCAAAATTAAAGATTCAATCAGCACAATTATTAGGTAATCAATATGGTAAATTAATTTATTCAAACGGTAATGAAGAACTTTTTTACTTTTCATTAATCGATAAAATTTCTTACCCAAAAAATTTAATTATTTCCAATTATGGAAAAGACTCATTAAAAATCATTAGCCAACTGAGTAATAGATTAAGTCAATATTATACTCCCCCATTTTTCATTTCAAATCAAACATTAATTGATACAATTGCACCGAAAGTAGAAAATCACAGTATTCAAAATAATAAATATATAATAGAATATAATGAACCAATTTCAATTAATTATATTTCTAAAATAAATTCTAGTGCTTTCTACCTTAATTCTGATTCTAACCAAATAGAAATTCATTTAAATGTAGTAAATCCATTTTCAATTGAAACATCAATTCTGCCAGATTATATTGAACATATTTTTCTACCTAAAAATATCATTATGGATAAGGATAATAATCATTTCCCTGATTCGCTAACTACTTTTTCAATTATAAGACCTATTGAAGACATTAATAAAACTAATATTAATTATGGACAATTATCAGGTAAAATTATCAATTTCACAAACAATGTAATGATTGAAGCAATAAACATACAGGAAAAAACTGTAAATTACACAAAGGTTGTAAATAGTGAATTTCAATTTTTAGAATTAATTCCAGGTGCATATAATCTTAGAGCATTTGAAATTTTAAATGAAATTAATGATTCAATTTATTTTTCTGGAACAATTAGTCCATATAAAAGAGCTGGTAAATTTACAATCTACCCTGAAAAAATTGATATTCGAGGCAGATGGGAAATTGAAGGTATAAATATAAGGTTTTAATATAATGAATGACTATCATGTAATATTAGCAGGTGGGTTTGGTTCGCGATTTTGGCCAAGAAGTCGAAAAGATAATCCCAAACAATTATTAAAAATATTTGGTAATGAGTCAATGATTCGCCTGACGGTTAATCGATTAAAAAAACTCACTACACCATCTCAAATTCTAATAGTAGCTTCCGAAAACTTATGTAATAAAATGAAAATTGAATTACCAGAAATACCCAATAATAATTTTATTATTGAACCAAGTGGAAGAAATACAGCTCCAGCGATTGGATTAGCAGCCATACATGTTTATCAAAGAAATAAAAATGCAGTCATGTGTATTTACCCTGCTGACCATTTGATTGTAGAAAATGATAAATTCTGTGAAATTGTTACCGAAGGAATCCATTTTGCTCAAAAACATTCTGCTTTAATCACTATGGGAATAAATCCAACTTATCCTGCAACGGGATATGGGTATATTCAATTTGGTAATTCACACACAGATAATTCAAATATTTATAAAGTAAAAACTTTTGCAGAAAAGCCACCATTAAAGAGTGCAGAACGGTTTTTAGAAAGTGGTGAGTTTTTATGGAATTCAGGTATGTTTATCTGGAAAGCGGAAATAATACTATTAGAAATGAAAACATATATGCCCGAGTTACATGAATCTCTTGATGTAATATTTGACTCATTTGAGTCTGGAAAATATGATATAATATTAGATAGAGAATGGGAAATTATTCAACCTGAAAGTATAGATTATGGTATTATGGAAAAAGCAAAAAATGTATTTACTTTAAAAGCTGATTTTAGTTGGAATGATATGGGCACATGGAAATCGGTTTATGATGTATTATCAAAGGATAAAAATGGGATGATTCTTCAGGGTAATGTTCTTTCTGTTGAATCAAAAAACTCAATTATTTATAGCCAGGATAGGTTAACAGCCGTTATTGGAATTGATAATATTGCTGTGGTAAATACCGATGATGCAACATTAATTATGCCTATGAATTATGCCGAAAAAGTGAAAGAAATTGTAAATCAATTAACTGCTTCTGAAATGAATGAATTTTTATGAAGAAAAATAAAATTATTGAAGAATTTGAAATATTATCCGAAAAATTAGGATATAAAGTGATACATGGTCGAGGTACATTTTCAGGTGATTCATGTGTTGTTGAAGAAAATAAATATATCGTTCTTAATAAAAATAAACCGATTGAGCAAAAAATTAAACGTTTCTCTCAAGTTTTTTCTAAAATTGATCTGTCTAATGTTTTTTTAAAACCTGCAATTAGAGAACTTGTAAATCAAGAAAAATTAGAATTGTAACTAAACTTTTTTTCATTCTCCATATTTATTTTGAACAATTACTTTTAATTGTTTTAAATAATCTCTAAATAATTCTCCCACAGTTCAATCTCCCAATATTAACAACCCAAATAATTAAAAATTAATATATATTTGCGATTTCATATAATATGACATTATTGTTTATTATATTAATATTATGGAATTAAATTATTTTAAACTAAAATTTAAAAGCAACTTTTTTCAACTATTTTTCAACTTGAAATTTGCAGAATTTGATTTAATTTATGAATAGAAGTAGAATGAAAAAAGACCAAGAAATAATAACTGTCATAGAAGAGAAAATGCTTGAACAGGGAATTTGCCGTAAGGAGTTAGCTGACCTGGTAAAAAGACATAAATCAACAATATCGAAATTCTTTAATCGTAATATGCAAACTCGTTCAAAATATTTAATGATTGAAATTCTAAAAGTACTAAAAATTGGATTTATTTTTAAAAATAGAGAACTCATTTTACTTCATAATGTTGATGATATTGAACGACGAAAATATAAAGAATGGATTAATCAATGTGGTGTCCATGAATTTTGTGAACAAAAATATAATATAATTAAATCTATACTAAAAGAAATATAAAGTAAAATAAATGGATAACGAATTAGTTATTAAAATAAAAAAAACTCGAATTGATAATCTATATGAAGAAATAAGACGAGCAATTAATAAAACATCATCTGAAGAATTAAAATCATGGGGTAAAGAATCTGGTATCTTATTTCTAAAATTAGCTGGACGGAGAGCAAAAGGTTTATTAAATGCAATTGAGGGTTTTATAAAATTTACTGCTTCAGAAACATTCAATACTATAAAAGCAATTCAGCAAAATAATTTAAAAACACACATTATTAACAGAGGAAATACAGCAAAAGGAAATATAGTTAAATTATCTGAATCAAGTTTCAATTTCTTAAAAATAATTATATCAAATTTATTTTCAAACCCAAAAGAATATGCACCAAAATTATTTGTTGTATTTATTGGTTTTTTAATTGGTAGTGGTGGATTTGATGGCGATGGTGGAATACCTGATACTGATTTAAAAGTTGGGATTGGAAGGCATCGGTCCATATTCACCCACTCCCTTCTTCCTGCGTTAATAATTGAAACAGTCGCATTTTCGTTAGTGGGGCTAGTTAATATTGTGCATAAAAATCTCCCCAAGAATCATGACCCATTTTGGGATAAACTAAAATTGAAAAACAAAGAATTAACAACTGGGTTTGTAGGTGGTACTTGTGCAGGAATTGCCTATCATTTATTAGTTGATATGAATCCAACTGCAGATGCAATTAAACCATATTCAGATCTCCCTTTTTCAACAACTATGGAAGGACATCAAGCTATTTTTGGAGCAAATGCAATGGTCGAAATTGTTGATTTAAAGAAAAAAGGTTAAAAATAATTTGCCATATTTAAATCCAATAGATGAGATTATAGTTTCAAGACACGCAAAAAAAAGGATTAAGCAGCGAATTTGTAAAAATCATCAAAAAACAGCTGAAAAAGCATGGAATGAAGGGATTCATCATTCATTAGTAAAAGGAAAAATTAGAAAACATATCGATGAATTAAGACATCGAAATAAATTCACAGGAGGCGGAATTACTAGATTTAGCTTATTTAATGGATATGTTTTTTTATTTTCAAGTAATGTTTTAGTTACCGTAATCCAATTACCAGGTAGATTATTAGAATCCGCACATTTATTAATTAAGGAAATAAAAAATAAGGATAATGTATAATTGTTATTCTTTGACCTGTATGAAATTTTTATATATGGATTTATGTTTGGCATCATATTTAGCATATTTGCTTTTTTATTGTATAAAAAATTAATAAACAAATTTAATAAAAAGGATAATTAAATGGAAAATAAGAATATGGATATATTCCAATTGATAAAAAACAATAAGTGGACTATTTTTTTTGTAATTATTTTTTCTTTCATGAATATAGTGGTCTTTTCAATATTTTTGTATATATTTTCAAATGATTTTTATTCTTTTACAATTAAAGATCAGAAAAGTAAAATATCAAATCAATATAGAGAAATTAACAGATTGGAGAGTTTATTAGATAGTAAAAATAAAATATATCAGCAATTAGATTTTACTATTAATGAATTAAAAAATGATTCAGCTGATTTAGACCAATATATAGATAAAAATAACTATAAAATTAGTTTATTAGAAAATCAGTACAAGGAATATATTTTTGGTATTCAACAAGTTGATCAAATAAACGATTCAATTAATAATAATTTGCAAACTTTGAATAGTATAAAATCTAAAGTTGCTAAGTATCAATCAGAAAAGATAATTTTAATAAGTGAAAATAAACATTTAAAAAATCAAATAGCAGAAATAAATATATTGTATAATAATTCATTGCTTGATGTAGAGAATAAGTTAAATGCTTTTACAAAGAATACAGATGATAAATTAAGGAAGCAAACAATTAACCTTACATCAGAAATCGAATTTAGTATTAAACAATATAAAGTCGATATAAATACTCAATTTCTAGATCTAAAAAATTTAATTAAAAGTTTAAATAATAATAACTTTAAAAGTATTATGACTAAAACAAATGATTTAAATCAAGAATTACAAAGTATTAATATTGAACTAGTTTCATTAAAAAATAATGAATTGGGAAGTATAATGAAAAAAACAGACAATTTAATAAATGAAATATCTAAAATAAATTCTACAATAATAAATGAAGTTGATATTTTGAATATAAATTTGGATAATCTTAATAATACAATTAATAATACAAAAAATCAACTTAAAAAGATAAAGGAATATTAAAATGAGTAATTTGGATGTGTTTTGGAATATTTCACCAATAATATGGGCAATATTTGATGTATTTTTACTAATAATAGCAACTGGAATGCTTTTATTTGGTTGGAATTTATATAGAGAAAATAGAAACTATTTAAGAATTAAAAATGAGTATAAAAACTTAATACAAGAAATACAAAAATATAAAGATATTGAGTCTGATATTGAAAATGCAACTGAAGAAAAACTACATTTAAAAGAGTCTAATATCTTGTTAAAAGCAGAAGTGAATAGCAATAAGAAAACCGCTGAAGCATTCGATAAGAAATCGGCTGAACTTGAAATTATTAATAAGGAATTTTCTAAAAAAGGTGTTGAAATTGCTAGAATGGACAAAGTAAAAGTGCTTTATGATAGCTTATTAACTGATAATAATAATCTTAATAAAGATAAAAAATCATTAGAAATTGAAATTAGAAACCTTCAAGATGAAATAAAATCAATTAATCAAGAATTTGATGATATTGACTATAAACGAAGAGACTTAAAAGAGATTAATGAAAAACTAATGACAGCTAAAGATACACTTCTTGAACTCGAACAAAAGGAAGCAGCATTAGTTAGGAAGAAAGCTGAATTAAATGACTTAGAAAAAAAGAAAAAAGAACTTGGATCATCCATTGAAGATGAAGAACAAATCCAAGAAAAAACATTTGAGAGTTTAAAAGAAAAAATTGAGAATATTGAGATTGTAAGCAACACTATTCAACCTGAAAGCGAAGTTAAATTTTTAAATGATTTTGAAAGTAAATTAAAAGAAAATAAAATATTAATACATAAAAGGTTGATAAATAGTTTTCATACATCATTGAAAATTCAAGACACTTCTGCCCTAACTGTATTGGCTGGAATTAGTGGCACAGGCAAAAGTATGTTACCCCAATTATATGCTGATTTAGCAGATATGAATTTTGTAATGCTTCCTGTCCAACCTAGATGGGACTCATCTCAAGATATTTTGGGCCTGTATAATTATGCAGAAAAAAAATATAAGGCAACCATCTTAGCAAGACTTTTACATCAATATAAGAATGCATCTTTAAACAAAATTACAATATTTTTGTTTGATGAAATGAATTTAGCCCGAGTTGAATACTACTTTAGTGACTTTTTATCTCAACTAGAATTAAGAACAAAAGATGAGGAGAAAGCAGTAGTAATATTAGATCTTGGGGCAACAAAAATGGCTTCTAAGTATAAAAAAATACCTATATCCAAAAAAATATTCTTTGTTGGAACTATTAATGAAGATGATACAACGCAAACATTTTCAGATAAAGTTCTGGACAGGTCTAACTTAATTAGATTCAATGCACCCCAGAATCTGAAATGGATAAACCCATTTAATATAGAAGGCAATACTTTAAAAGAACCAATATGTAGAATTGATTATTTAACATTTATGAAATGGACAAAAAAGCCTACTCCGGAATTTGAAAAATTCGATGACACTATGAAGATATTTAAAGATATAAATAGAAAATTAATTGAACTTGACAGACCTTTTGCACATAGACTGGCTCAAAGTATGATGACCTATATAGTAAACTACCCTGGTGTAGAAGAAAATGATAAGTATTGGCAAAATGCAATAAGTGATCAAATTGCTCAAAAAATAATGCCAAAACTTAGAGGGGTTGAAATAGAGGATGCTGAAAACAAGAAAAATCTTGAAGGCATCCTAGAAATAATAAAAAAAGATATTGAGGATAGCTGTTTAATCGAAGCTTTTCAAAAATCACAAAACAGCAATACCGGATTTTTCCAATGGCTTGGGATCCAATACCCCGAAGAAAATGAATAATGACGGTATATAAAAATATATTTGAATATTTTATAAAACTTGAAAATACGAAATGCAAGAATCAACCATTAAATATACACCATAGACCTGTTCATAATGGTGAGATATTAAAATATCCTAACAAAGGAAAATGGAATAACGAAAAAGAATATTTTGAAGAAAATAATATATATTATTATTCCTTGAATTCAAAAAGTTTAAATAAAAATGAAATTGATCAATTAAACAACAAGGCTTTAACAAATGAAATTCATCAATTCATGAGATTATTTTTTGAAATATTGGATACCGCAAAATCCAAAATACCGTTTTCTGAATTACAAAACTATTTAGAAAGTGATTTAAATAAAGAAATTGAGACATCTAATAAGTTATTTATTGATCTTTTCGAAGAAAGATTAAGCAAATATTTAATTAATGGTCAGTTTAATTTAAAAAGAATTTTAAGAAGAAGTCGTGAGCAAATTCCAATTAGCAGAATAGGTGAAATGGACGGATATTGTATTGAGCAAATGCAAAGGCAACCCGGCAATACAATTGCTGAAAAAGCAGGAAGTAAACAAACATTGTTTGGTATCAAAAGAGTAGAATCTTATGATATTGCCGAAAATAGATTTATAAAGCATTTTTTCAAGCAAATTGAAAAAGAGTATTTAATTAATAAAAATGAAGAACCATTAGCAAATAGAAAATCTTTTTATAATAATATTAAATTAAAAAATTTAGAAAGTGAAATGTTTAAGGATGTTAAGAATACTAATAAAATTACTCTAAATTTTGTGTTATTGCAAAATCCAATATATAATAGATTTTATCGAGTGTATCTTAAATATTCTAAAATTTCAAGAATGTTGTTAAATGATTGGGGTGATAGAGTTAATTTTATTAGAGAAATTACATTGCTTTTAATTATTCAATTTTTGATAGATGAAAAAGGGAGTTTCTATGTAAATATGGATAAGTTTGATATTCATAATGTGATGGATAATGAAAAAAAAAATATAGAAATTCCAGATAACTTAATAATCGGTAATTTTAAAGACGATAGGATTTTAACACATTATGAGATTAAGAGAGATACAACAAATGTCGAGAAAGGTGAAATAAAAATTGTTCGTAAAATTTTTAATTTTATGAATAATACTGAATCAGAAAAAATATTTTATTTTTGGTTTTTATGGGATAGACCTGATGATGCTTTACTATTGTCAATTTCAAACTTAGAAAAATATCATCAAAAAAACGGTGGATATAGTATAATATCATACCTAACGAAAAATAATATGAAAAACAATGAAAACAAACATTTGAATCATATCAAATTACTTTCATTAGACATTATCGAAAACAATACTCTCGTTAATTATATTAATGAATTGCAAAGTATTTTATTTGAAGAAGGAATAGTTGATAATGAATGATTTTGGACTAAAACATTTAATTGAATATTGTAAGTTTGAAGAAGAATATAGTCAAGTAAACATTGTTAAAGTGTTATGTATAAAGCAAATAAATGATACTATTTTGTTAAAACTTGACAGAATAAATAAAAATGACATACAACATTCACATATAATATCAAGAGTTGGTGAAAATGATAAAAAAATTGGATATATCAATGAGTATATTGATGAGCTTGAAGGTTTACATATATTCAACTTCAAATCAAATTATAATGCCGCTCATTTTGATAAACAGAATATTCTTATTAAAAAAGAAAATTTAGCATGCCTTAGAATACTTAAAGCAATTGAATATAAAGAGAGCAAAGAAAAGTTAGAAAAACTATTTAATGCATATATTAACCCAAATACTAAATTTGGAGATAGATTAGATTTTAATTTAATTCCTGAAATTCCAATTCACTTTAATAAATCTCAAAAAGATGCAATTCGCCACGCTTTATCTAATAATAAAACAACAGCTATAATAGGTCCGCCAGGAACCGGAAAAACAACTGTAATAACTGAAATTATAACCAATTTTATCAGAGATGAAAAATCAGTATTATGTTTGGCAACATCTCATGTTTCTGTCGATGGTATTATAGAAAAGATCAAACAAGAAGATTATAAAATTTTTCCGATTCGATTAGGTAGAAGTAATAAAATTAAATACACAAAGAATACAATTGAAAATATTGACGAAACAATTAAAAATGAAGTAAGAGAATATCTTCAAAATAAACTTTCATTAAATTATTTACCTGACTGGATGAAGTCTGATTTAATATTCACTAAAAATACTCATGATGAAACTAATCAAAATAGAAAATGTTTGAACGAAAATTTAGAAAAATTAGAAAGCAAATTTATTAGTAGAAAGAATCAACTAAAAACTTCATTTTTAGATTTAAACGATAAAAGTATAGAAGAATTACTTGACACACATAATCATTTATTTCCATTATTTAGCACCCAAATAGGATTTAATGAAATATTTTTTAGCGAAGATAATAGAGTAAAAAAATATAAAAAAGGATTTGATGTTTTAATAATTGATGAGGCGAGTCGATTAAGTATCCCAGAATTTGTTTTATCAGCAATGTATGCAAAAAAAATAATTCTTGTTGGTGATGATAAACAATTACAAATGATAATACCTGATTATTTAGTAAAAGCATGTCATAATGGTCAAATCCATAATGTTTTATTAAAATCTGCTTTTACAAATATGATTAGTGCAAAAGGTGTCGAAACCATTAAAATGTTAAATACTCAATATAGAATGGCTCGTTCGATAGTTAAAATATCTAATAATTTATTTTATGGTGGTAAGATTAAAACTGGGAAGAACGTAAATAAATATCCTAATGATAAATACTATACAAGAGTTATTTGGTCTGATATTGAGAGCCAAGAGGAGTTTGACAGAAATTTACTAAGTTACTTTAATATGGATGAAATTAGAAAAACGCAAGAATTATGCGATATATTGATTAATAAAAAAAACGTAAAAGAAGAAGATATTACAATAATTTCATTTTATAATGCTCATAAAATCAAGTTAAAAGATAATATTTCAAAATTAATAAATATTGAAACTGTCGATTCTTTTCAAGGTAAAGAAAATGAAATAATAATTTTGAATTTTGTTAGAACTAATAAATTTGGCCATATTGATGATCCACAGAGGTTTAATGTAGCAATGACAAGAGCCAAAAGTTTTTTATTTATCATAGGGAATAAGAAGCTATACAAAAATAATTATTGGGTTGGTCAGGGGATGTTTAATTTAAGAACAGTGCAAACCCATACGGGTAGTTTTTAATGGAATATATTTTGCAAGTAAATATGAAATTTAAAAGAATACTAGAGCATTCTGAATTAGTAGGTTTTAAGGAACTATTAGTTCACTTAACTAAAGAAAGTATTAAAAACATTGATAATAGTTTAAAATTACTTTATGCAAATTATGGGTTGAATTTTCTGAGTGAAAAATATATAAGAGAGATTTTAGAAGATGCTGAAATAGTTTTCGAAGATTCTAAATGGAACTTTGAATCATTTTTTCAAACTATTGTAAATGTGCCAGAAGTTGCTAAATTAGAAAAAAATTATAAGAACAAAAGTTTACAAATAATTAATAATAATATAAGTTGGATAGATAAAGAGTTGAATTTCCCTTATGAAGAAAGTAATCTATTTAATTCTAATAATTTTATACAATTATACTTTGATAAGGTTAAGTGTTTGAACAGCAATAATAGTACACTTTCAAAATACTATAAAAATATTAATCGTATTATTAAAAAAAGAGTAGATATATTTACAAGTGAACCAAATAAAATTTTTCAAGTAATAAATGATTTTTCAATTGAAAAAAAGTTAATCAATAATGAAAAGTATTTAAAAGTTGACGGGGATACAATTAAAGATACCATTTTGTGGATAAAAATAAACGATTTTCCTAAAGATATAAAATATATTGTCAGAGATTACTTTTCTAAAATCAGAAAACAAGATGCTTTCAAAGTTTACTTAGAAAGCAATTATAAAGAAGTAATTGAACAATATTTAAGTATTCAAAACAATAACCTATTGTTAAATAGAATTAGTGATTATAAAATCACTAATTCTAAAATAAACGAAGGTCGAATAAATCGTTCAGACAACTTAATTTTAAAATCAAACATTATTAGTTATGTTAAGTCTGTTATCTCAAATGCATCTAGATTTATAATAATTGCTAGTTATATCATTGAAGATAATGCAATTTGTGATTACATAATAAAACAAAAACAACTAAAAGGAATAGATGTATATGTAATTACATCATTTCGAGATGACTTAAGAGAACAAAAAAGATCTGTTGAGAATAATGAACGAACATATCGTTTTTCAGAGTTCGATAATTTAAAAGATGAAAATTACATTAAATTACTAAAGGCTGGATGTAATATAAAACATGTCAACTCTCATTTAAAAGTAATAGTAACAGACAATTCTGCAATGATTGGAAGCGTTAACTTGACTAAAGGAAGTTTATATCGCAATCTTGAATCTACTATAGTGATAAATAATAATAGAGATTTAAATATGCTATTTAGTATGTTTAAAGAAATTTGGGGAGAGTATGCAACTCATATTTTAGCATTATCAAGTTCTCAAAAAGACTTCAACTTAATAGAAACTGTATCTTCAATAAATCACAAGATTTTAAACTACAGTAAAGGTGGGTTATTTGGAGTTAAAGCATACTACTTCGATTTAAAATATGAAATAAATTCATATTATTACGATAAGATAACAATTTATACAGGAAGTTTTACATTAAATCATGAAATATCTAAATTATTACAAGATAAGTGCAATACTGTAAGGGTTTATTGCAACAAGTCTTCATACCAATCGACAAATGAAGATAATATTTTTTTATATCATAAGAAATATCTCCATGCTAAGTTAGTCATATTAGATAGCAAAATTTTATACATTGGTGGTGTCGATTTTATTAACAAACCCAATAATAATTCTATGATTGATTTAATGTATAAAATAACTGATAAATATTTTATTCAACAATTAACTATGGATTTTATTAATGAATAAAATAATTAGATTAGATCATTTTCAAACAATAACTCAAATTGAAATTGAAAGAACTAACTATTTTAAATTTCAAAAAAACAAAGAATTTGATAATATTTTATCAAATAAAAAGTATTTTAATCAAGATAGTTTTGATAATATTGACAGGATTATAGAAAAAGAAAATAGAAAATTTATTCAACCTGAATTAGCATCCATGAATGTTCGAAATCTTTATAAAAAACATAATGGCCTCGATAAAAATATTTTTATTTATCCAGATAATTTTGATGTATTAGATGAAATGAGTCAGCAATCAAATAGGAGTTATTTATGGGCGGGTATTTATAATTTTTGGGCTTCAGATAGTTTTAAAAAGCTTAGTGGGAAAAATTTAATTTTTTATAGTTTTGATGGACCCTTTGTAACAAAATTAGAATTGGATGTTAATTCTAGTAATGGAGTTCCAATACAAAAAAAAAGTAGTGTCATAGATAAAAATCCTATATTAAAATTAATAAAAAATATAGCAGAAAATATTAATGATAAATTAGAATTTTCAGAAGATTATTCAGATAACATATTCAGATATTTATTATCAATTGGGGGTCTACAAAATGAAGTTATTTTGCTTCCAATAATTAACGAGAATACGATAGTAACTTATTATAAAATAAATATTTTTGAGTATTTACCAGAAAAGGAAATATTAGATGAGTTAAGATATTTTATATACAATATAGAAAACTTAGATTTAAGTAATTCTTATTTTTTCTTCAGCACTATAAGTAATCGAATTAATGACTTACTTAATAAAGAATCATATAGATTTTTAATTACATCTGAAATTACATTTACTGATTCATATAAGTATTGTATAGACAATAAAATTCCATTATTCTATAAATATCCCGATAAAATCGAATTCTTATATATGGGTATAAATAATAAGGAGAAAAAGTATTTAGTTTGTGATAGTAATGAAGAAAATCTACTGGAATTTGGAAAAAACAAAGAAATAAGTGCAGTTGGAAATTTTGCTACTTTAATTTCTCCATCTGAAATTCCAATTTACTTAAATGATATAAAGCAAAAGGATGTATTTAGATTTAAAATTAATAATCTAAAACGAAATGATGAAGTAAATATATCAGTAAGATTTATTGTTAAATTAGGAAAAGGAAGACCTCGATTAGCACTTGAATCATTAAATTTAAATTATAAAATCATAAATGAAAAGTTTTGTGAACCCAGGGAATCTTTACAACAAAAACCAAAAATAAGTTTCTTTCAAAAGCAAGATTTATTTAATATTCGAGAAAGCAAGGTTAGCGAAACTGCTAAATTAATTGATAAAACTATCAAATGGGATAGTATTACCGAGTTGGTTGAAAAATTACATTATATATTAAAATTAGAGAACTACTTCACCGATATAGTAAAAAAACAATTATTTAGTATAATAAAAATGTTGTATAAATACAAAAATGAGAATATGTATTTTACTTATTTTGAAGCAAATTCAAAAAAAATCTCAGTTACAAATCCAAAAATAAAAATAGTAGATTTACTATCTAATTTTAATAAATTTAATCAAGGATTGAATAATAAAAATAGTTCAGATATACTAATAGTTTTAAGGAGGTTATTTGGTATCTCAAGTTTTTTAATAACATTTGATGGATTTTCAAACTCAAAATTATTAAAAGTTGTTAAAGGTTTATTATCAAATCCAAAATTTGGTTTTAATAATGAGCTTTTCTATTTTATGTCAAGCATTACATATAACAAAGACATGTTTTATTTTTATACAAATGAATTTTATGATGAAATAATTGATTCAAATAAATATAATGATAAAATTGTTAAAAATTATCTTTGGGGTTATTCACGAGCTTTATTATGGTTTTGTAATTACAGTATTTCCACTAAATCATTTAAAGTGAAAGAACATTTTATTAAAATATTTTCATTACTTTCTTATTCTAATCAAATGGAAATAAATCAAAGTATTATTTTAGCCTTAATATTTTTACTAACATTTGAAGATGATGAGCTATCTGATTTTTTGTTAAAAAATACAGGAGAAATTTCTTTAAAACTTGATAAACAATATTTAGATAATGTTGGTTATAAAAAAATGGAAATTGAAATTGAGGATAAAAATGGAAAGACTATTAAGACAACTAAATTTACTAAAGTTTTAATTACTTATTTAAATGGAAGAAAAGTAATAGGAATGGCAAATTTAATCAAAATGGTTAAATAAAATTATTATACATTTTACCTAAATTACAAATTATGAACCCTACAAAAATCCTTTCATACATTTTAAAAACATTTATTATTCCATTAATATTGATAATAACGGTATTAGAGATTGCTAAATATCGAGGTTATATAATTATACATTTCGTATTTTCCCATCCTCATCATCATTATGAAGAAGAAGAAAATGATAGTGAACAAGAAATTTCAACACAAATAAAAAAATCAAACATAAATTTTAGATGGTATTAAAATAATTTATATTTTTAAATTCAACCTATGTCCAACTTAAAAAATATTGTTTTTCGAAAACAGATAATTGATAAAATATTTTGTAATTTATTAAAAACAGAAGATAATCAATCAAAGGGATTCCTAAATATTACCGGTAATCCAGGCATTGGTAAATCGACGCTAATTCCACAAATAATTAATACCGTTAAATGGTCTGGTGTTGATTTAATGCCAAAAATAATTAATTGTGATAAAGGAATTACAATTCAAAATAAATTACAAAATTTATCTAATACGACAGGATTCAAATTACCCGACAATAAAAGCATTAAACCTAATACAAAAATAATGCATTTTTTAAATACATTAGTCATTAATCCATTTTCAGGTATTTTATTAATTATTGATGATGCCCATCATTTATCAAATACAGAATATAAATTATTAAAAAATGTATTTCAATCACTTTATTCAAATCATTTTTGCATATTAGTAGGAAGAAAAATAAAAAATAGAAAAACCGATCTCATTATTAAACCATTTTCTGATAATGAATTTAATTTATTTTGTAGTCTAAATTTTGGTGAAAATTGGTCTAAATATTATTCAGATATTTCAAAATGGTTGAAAGATTATTCAGGTAATCACCCATTTATTTTAAGTTTATTAATTGAATTATTAAATCAGAAAGGATTATTAACTCCAAATTATACTGCACCAATACACAAATTTAATACTATAAAACCATGTAATGATTTAACACAGTTTATAAAAATAACCTTATCCGTATATAATAAAAATAGCCGTGAACATGTAATATTACTTGCGAGTGCGTTATTACAATCTAAATACAAAGATTTAAATTCTACAATTCTTAAAACTTCTAAAAAATTTAGGGAATCTAATTGGTTTAAAAAATCAAATACATTTGAGTTAAAACATCCAATTCTTAAAGAGATTATATTTAATAATACTTCAATAAAGTTTAAAACAAAAGTAATACAAAAATTATTGAAAATAAATAATTTAACAATTGAGGATAAATTTAGATTATTTGATAATTTACCCTCAATAAATTCAAAAAAAAAAGAAATATTAATAGATTTAGGAAATCAATTTTTTAATATTTCAAATTTTGATATGGCATTAAAATGCTATTCAAAAATAAATTATCAACAAATAAATACGGCAATTTGTTACTATAAATTATTTAAATATCCTCAAGCAATTAAAATATTAACCCAATTAAAAAAATTGAAAACTCCCCTTCCTCAAACATATTTTATTCTTGCATCTATTTATTTTTATCAGGGTAATATTAAAAGTTCATTAAAAGCAATTTCATTTTTGGATAATAATAATAAATATGATGATTCATTCTGGAAAACAAAATTACTAAAAATGAATTGTTTACATGAATTACAAATAAATAATGAAATTAATAAAGAATTAATTAGTATTGATAAAATACAACCAATATCCAAATTTGGGAGATTAATGAGAATGAGAATTAAAAGTATGATTAATATTCGCACTCCTCTTGGAATTGATGCAGAAAAACATAATAAAAAAGGGTTAGCCCTCAGCCGAAAATTAAAAATACCAGATGCAGAAGTATATTTTAATTCATGTTTAATGGTACACTATATACATAAAAAAAACATAGAGGAGGTGGAAAATAAAGCTCAGAAATTAATCCAATATTCTAGAGACTATTCTGATTTTGCACATGCGTACAATGCGTGGAAATGCTTGGGTATTGCATATAGTCGCTCTAACGAAAAATATAAATCTATTAATGCATATCAAAATGCAGTTGAAATTGCAAGTAATGCAGGATTTACAAATGCTATTGATGGACTTAATTTAACATTAGGTATGGCATGGGATAATATTGGTCGAAAAGATAAAGCTATTTTTTATTATAATAAAACTTTTCAAATTAAATCACCCTCAATTATTTCACAAATTCAAAAAGATAGAATTCATGCTGAAGTATTATTTGATTCAGGAAAAAAGATCAAAGCTAAACAATTATTAATTAAATCAATTAAAAATGCAGAAAAATATAATCTACACATTGATATTTCTGCAGGAAATTTATATTTAACAAATATTGTAAAAAATCACTCTGAATTAGACGCAAATGAAGAACTATATTTTAAATCAAGAATTGATTATATAAAACTTGGCCGAAAAGAATCATTAATTTCATTTGATTTTATTCGAATATTAGAATTATCTAAATATAAACAACATGATAAAATCAAAAGAATCCTTGACTCTTGGACTGCCGAAAAAAATAAATATTATGAAATTGCAGAAATTATATATTTAGCAACAGCTGGCACAATAAATGGTTGCCTTTCTAAATTAAAAAAACTTGAAAATGAATTTGATGGAGGTTATTTATTTTTATACCTTTCACTTTATAAATCATTAAAACAAAATACAAACTTTTCACCAACTCAATTTAATAGGTTTAATTCATTTTATAAATTAATCAAAAATATATCTCAAAATAAAAAAACAAGAATTTCAAAAAAAGAATTTAATAATTATAATAATTATAAAATTTTCAATATATTTTATTCTTGGACAGAATGTATTAACCTAAAGAAAAATTTATTATCTTGTGATTTGGATGATTTATTTGCCAATGATAAATTAAAAAATAATTTTATCGAAATATTAAAACTTTGGAAAATAAATATCATTTCAAATGATGAGAACACTCGAAATAAAAAACCGATATTAATTCAAATATTAGGAAAACCTCAACTTTGGTTAAATGGTAATAAATTAGATAAAAAATACTGGAAAGTAAGAAAATCATTAGAAGTATTAATTTATTTAATTATTAGTGGACGAAAATTTAAATCTGAAATTTCTGTTAATAATTTTTATAAAGATATTCTAGAAATTTCACCAGAAGATTGGGATAAAAGGATTGATCGTAAAAATGTAATACTATATCGGTTAAAAAATATTTATAAAGAAATTGAAGATAAATTAATTTTAAATGGTGGGGAATATTTAACATTTAATTGGAATTCAAATGCATACAAAATAGATATTCTTAGTTTTGATAAATATTATTTTCAAGGTATGAATGAGTTTCAAAGTCAAAATTTTAATAAATGTAAATTAAATTTAGAATACATTATAAATCTATATAGAGGTGATCTTTCTGAAGGATTTGGTGGGTTATGGATTGAACCCGCAAGAGGTGAATATTTTCAAAAATATAAAGAAGCAATTGAATCTTTATTATTTATTTATAAGAAAGAAAAGAATAAAAATGATGCACTTATATTAATTGAAAAAGTAAAATCAATCTATCCAGATTATGAGGATTGGATTTCTATAAAATATAACATTAAATAATTATCAAAATAATTTTAAAATATAGGCCATCGAATTCATTCGTAATTTTAATATTTGAGTAGAAGATTGCATTAATATTTCAGCCTTCATTTGATTCATTGACTCCTTTGCAAAATCTATACCCTCAATTCGACTTCTTGATTTTTCTGTATTTAATATATGAGTTGATAAATTTATTTCTTTATTATCTAACCTATTTATTGTTCTTCCAATTTTTTGTGAGAGCTTTAATAATATGGATAAATTATCTTCAATTTGAGTTAAAAAATCTGGTTTAGCACTATCTAATATTTGATTTTTCACCTCTGAGATTACACTCGAAAAGTCATCATTAATATTTATTGTAAATCCATCAGATCCATTTGTAATTGATTCAAAATCATTATAGAATCCAGGTTCAGTAACTGCTATTAATTTTCCGTTTATACTATTTATTGCTGTTAATGCTTCACTCTGTCCTGAATCACCTTGATCTGGATTCTCATCACCCACAACCATTAAATAACGATTTGAACCAACTCTAAATTCCATATTATTCGCAGTATCTTCAATTGCATCATAAGTGGGTTCAATAGATCCATCTAGCGTATTTTGATTCCAAATATTATTTATATAATCATCCGTATCTGTCGTTAATTCTCCCACAATTGGGTCACCCCCATTTAATGATGCTCCAAAGCGAGTTAATCCTAAAGCTAAATCAACATTTTCAGATTCAAGTTCATTTACTAAATTTTGTAAGTTATTTTCTATTCCAACTTGTTCCTCACCCAAACTTCCACTATTATCCATAATAATTGCTAAATCAACTTTAATATCTTCACTAAATATTAAATCTAAATTTGATATATCAAAATTTATATCTAGCTTATCTGTTGAATCACTCCCCACTTGAAATTCAAAAGAATCTGTATTTAATATGTCAAAGCCATTAAAATTTGAAGAGTTTAATGTATCCAAAATTTCACTACCTACTGCATTCATTCTATCAAGGAGTGCATTTTTTTGACTATAATTAGTAGAGCCATCATTATATGAAATTGCTTCTTTTTTTAATTCAATTAACCTATTTATTGCAGATTGTACAGATCCATCGGCAATAGATAACATATTAGAAGCGGTAGATATGTTTCTCATTGCAATTTCAGAAGTGTTAACTCTTTCTTCAAGTGATTTTGCAATATCGTAATCTGCGGGTGACTCTTCAAGTAAATTCTTTTTTCCAGATGATAATTTAGAAAATGAATTACTGACATTATTTGATGCTTTCTTTAATCCATTTAGATCATTATATATTCCAATTGTCTCTAACATTATAAATATTATCGACAAAATAATATAAACTTTAATTATATTTAGTAAAATAATATAAAAAATCATAAAATTAATTATTTTATATTATTTAAAATTTCTCTTTTATTAGTAAGTAAGTACTCACTATATTATTAGCGATGGCAATAACACGAATGAAAAAAGAAGATCGAATTCAACAAATAAAGGATGTAACATTATCGCTTATTTCAAAAAAAGCAATAAGTGCGATTCGTACAGCTGAAATTGCTCGTATGGCGAATGTTTCCGAAGCTACATTATTTAAATATTTTAATAATAAGGAAGAAATATTTGAATCGATTATTGAACAATTTATTAATTTTGAACATCCAAATGTAGATTTTGAAGAAATTACAACTCCACAGAAATTTAGAGAATATTTGAATACATACATGTCAAGTTTAATAAATATTGATAATAACAGAATTGCATTTCTCCATTTATTATTACAAATAAGTATGGATAAACATCCATTAGCAATTGTAAAATATAATCAAACTGTAAACGGTTTTTGGAATATTATGGAAAATAGAATTGAATATGGAAAACTTCATTGGAACTTTAATAAAAATTTTAATACAAAAATTCAAGTTAGACTATTCCTCCTCTCAGTTTTGATGTTTTTAATTGAACAGGAAGTTTTTGATGCAAAATTACAAGATCCATTTTCATTAGAGAAAGTGAAAGACACAGCAATTGATAATTTATTTAAATTATTAATAATTAAATAATTTTTTTAACATAAATAAGGAATAATAAAATGAATATAAAAATAAAAGTAATTGGTGTAATTTCAATTATTACTTTATCAGCAATTGCACTTGATCAATCAGCAGGAACTATTAGTGGCAATTCTGGCTCAGAAAACGGTGATGTTTTTCCTGTTATTGCTCAGGAGTTTAATATAGATGTGAGTGAAGCAAATGATGGATTTAGAGATATTAGTGTAATTATACCCATTGATGAAATAACGACAGATAATTGGATGAGGGATGTTCATATGAGAATGTCAATATTTGATAGTAAATATAAAAATGTTGAATTTATAAGTAAAACCAACATTCCATTAGAATCAGGAATTTATGATTTAACAGGTGATTTAAAAATAAATGGAATATCAAATCCTTCCACATTGCAGATTGAAATTTATAATAAAGGTGATAATTTATTTGCAAAGGGCTCATCAACTGTTCGTTTAACAGCATATAAAATCGCTTCCCCTGGAATGGGTTCAATGAAAGTAAAAGATGAAATTTCAATTAACTTTGATTTAAAATTATAACCTCAAAATAATGAATCTTATTCATAATTTAAGTTCATTCGATAAACGAATAAGAGTTTTATTGGGCATATCATTTGAAATAATTGCTGTTTTAATTCCATTTAGCTTTTGGTTGAAAATAATTTTTCTCACAATATCAATTTATGGAATTGGAACAAGTGCAACAGGGGTATGCCCAATATATAAAATATTTGGGATTTCAACATGTTCACAATGAAACCTATATCATGAAAATTAAAAATGACTATGGGCCAATTGTTTTATTTCAATTTGGGAAATTTTATTTCACTACATTTGGCTTTCTTCTTGGCGTAGGTACACTCCTTGGATTTATCCAATTTTTATTTTTTTTAGGATATAGAGGTATAACATTAGAATCTAAATTAATTTCTCAGTTAATTGTATATATTGGTATCTCAATCCCTATTGGCTCTTATTTAATGGCACGAATTACAGATATTCCAAAACTTATAACAGGGAAATTATTATTAAAAAATTACTTTAGAATTCCAGGATTTAGTTTTTGGGGAGGTTTAATTTTAGGTGGAATAATTATTATCATTTTTTCTTTTTTTCATCAATTACCATTATTATGCTTAACCGACTCTTTAGTCATTGGATTATCATTTGGTCAAATATTTGGGCGTTTAGGATGCTTAAATTATGGATGTTGCCATGGTATTGAGTGTGAAAATAATTCATGGTTTATTACATATAATCACCCAAATTCCAAAGTATTTCGAACAGACCAACGCTTAATTGGCAAACCACTTTATCCAACTCAAATTATTTCAGCATTAAGTAATTTAATTATTTGGACTATTTTAATTTCTATGACTATAGGTTTTAATAATATATCCACTGGAATTTTAACAATTACCTATTTATTATTATTTAGTTTAAAACGCTTTTTAATTGAATTTTATAGAGGTGAACTTCCACGAACAAATTTTTTCACTTTTACACTATGGCAGTGGCTAAGTGTATTTTTATTTTCAATTGGAATTTATATTACAATTCATTTAAGTGGATTTGAGCTACCTACAAAATTGTTACATTCATTTGACATGGGAAAAACTTATGTTTATGATTCTATTTCAATGGTGTTAATTACAGTTTTTATATTAACATCAATTTACTCTTTTCATTATCGAAAAGTAGGTTCTTGGTAAATTTATTTATTATCTTTAAAAATAATTTTCGAAAAAATTAATCCAAAGCAATATCCATTCATAGAAGCACCCAAAAACATTGTAGGTGGAATAAATAGTAACCAATGCACATTTTCAATTCCACTTAATAAAATACCCGTCCATAGGAAAGATCCAGATATAAAAAAGAAAAATCGTTGAAATGGTTTTAATTTATAAGATTTAAGATTCATATATAACTTTCAATGAAATTGGTTTTACAATTATAGGTAAAAGTATATGTACAATTCCTAATACCACACCACCTATAATAGCTTGCCATGTTATAAAAATTGCGAATGGTGTAACATCGTATAGTGAATTTGATGAATCTAAACTCCAATGAGAAAATTCAGTCATACCAAATAGTGTAAACAAATATGTAAAATGTAATCCATTAGCAATAATATGCACTAAATATTCTTTGTCTGGAAGACCACCCAATAATTCACGACTATCGTATTCAGTTAATACATCAACCACAAGCACGCTGATATCAATTAGAGCTATTAATAGAGCCAGCCAAAGTACAACTCCACCTATGTTTTTTATGAACAAAAGATAAATAATTACAGGAAACAGCAAAGCTCTCGCAGAATGAAGCCCATGTTCGTATCGAGATTCTTCCCATTTGTAGAGTTTAAATTTCCAAATATGATAGTAGAAACCATCAATAAGCCCAATTCCAGCAAATAGTGCAATAATTATGGCGATGTATGTAGTTGAAATCAAAATTAATCTCCTTTTAACAACACGAATTTAAAACATCTAAAAATGAATTTAGATTAGCTTTAATTGAATTAAAATCAAGTCTATAAACAACTTCTCGTCCCTGTTTTGTTTTTAGCATTATTCCAGATTCATGCATCATGGACAAATGGCGAGATACATTTGACTGATTAATATCAATTTTTTCTGATACTTGCCCTACAGTCATTTGCCCATGTTCCATAAAGAGAAGTACAATTTCAGCTCTACTATTATCACTAAATGCCTTGAAAAAATTACCCGATAAAAATGATTTACACTGTTTTAATAGTGATTTTCCGCAACAACTTCCCATAATTGGCTACAGTTATTTTGATTTATTACAACAGTTAGAGTCTGGAGTACAGCAAGAACAACAGCAACATTTACCTCTCCAGGATCTCAAGACCAATCCAAAAACAATTAATGGTAAACCAAATATTGCAAGATGTCCACAGCAAGTAGCACA
>Ga0114933_10001491_pt1 | contig 25986 bp, 23 predicted proteins | sample 4SBtaG_FD_89691 | JGI IMG/M metagenome (GOLD analysis project Ga0114933, IMG submission 89691) | Deep subsurface microbial communities from Kolumbo volcano to uncover new lineages of life (NeLLi) - 4SBTROV12_W25 metaG | ecosystem: Environmental > Aquatic > Marine > Volcanic | place: Kolumbo... | reverse complement strand
GCGGGAGAGGATGCTCTCTCCGCGCGAGGCGACCAGCGTGCCGTCCACGAACACGTCGAACTGTCCAAACTTGCCTTCGGCCACTTCGACGTCCGCGCCGAAGCGCTTCGAGAGCTCTTCACCCAACGCCTCGGCTCGCTCACGGTATCGACACAGGTGACAGTAGAGAACTCGCACTTGCATGAGACGACGTTAACCATCTCGGCGGCGAATGGTGCGCGGAATCACGCCTGCCTGCCGGTCGTGCTCGGGTAGACACAGAAGCAGCGAGGTGGTTGGCTGCCTGTCTGCCTCAGCCAGCACGGTCATGCCGTGCCGGGGGCCGGATGAGCGTGAACGCGAGCCAACTACCTCGGGACCGTGACGAGGCCCCCGCGCACCACCGCGAGAAATCGGTCACCGTCGACGACGAAGCGCGTGACCGGCCCGGGCTCGGCGTGCAGGGTCGGCGCGCCCTTTTCGTCCATCCGGAAAAGGCTGTCGCCCGCCGCGACCCACAGGGTCTCCTCATCGTCGTAAGCGAGGGCGCGGATCTGTGCGCCCTCGATCGCGTCCCAGCGGTGCGCGGGCTCCTTGCCGTCGGCCCTCCACTCATAGGCGCGCCACCCATCGGTCACGTACGCGAAGCAATCGCCCGAGGGCGAGAAGTGCAAGAGCTGCAGACCGTAATCTTCGTGGCGGTGCTTCACCTTCGCGCGGGCACCGCATTTCGGGTAGATCTTGATGTCACGCAAGTTCTCCCAGCCCACCGCGTACATCGCGCCCGGCGCGAGGAAGATGCGCTGGCGATTGTCGGAGGGGCGAAGCTTGATCGGAGTCGCCTCGCGGGTGCGCGCATCGAAGATCGCGGACGCGACGCCGTCATGGTTCTTGGCGACCACGAGGATGCGTTCACCAAAACCCGCGCCGTTCGACACGAGGTCGAAGCCGCCAAGGCAGCATGGCGATCGCAACATGTTGCACCTGCCATGTCGCCTCACGCTCCTCGGAATCCAACCCCCGCCAACGGTGCAGCAGGAGTTCGAGTCCTGACGGAGCACACTGAGGGCGGGACCACGGGGGCCACGCCGGGACAAGAAGCCTCGGGGATGAGTCAGGCGCGGCGCAGCGTCACGGCCGACTCGGGTCGACCAGGTACTTCTCGCCCGTCGCCTTGCGCTGGTAGGCCTTGGCGACGTCGGGATCGACCATGCCGGCCAGGCTGATCGTCTGGGTGTATTGGCTGGCGAAGATACCGTTGCGCTCTTCGATTGCGTAACGGCGCATCTCGATCATGCGCTCGAGGCCGGCCCGCCGAAGGCGAGGGCTGACGAGCCACCCGCCGACGCCCCAAGCCATGCCGTAGCTCGCGGTGAGTTGGGTGGGCGCGAAGTCCAGCCGACCATAGAGGTAGACCTGCTTCTCGACCGATGTGCCGTAGACCCCGCCTTCGTGGCCGGCCTTGAGGAGCGCCTGCTCCATCGCGATGAGGATCGTGTTGGCCATCCCGCCGCCTCCGATCGCGTCGAACGCGAGGGTGGCGCCGGTCGCTGCACAGGCCTCGATCAGATCACCCATGAAGGTCTCTTTGGAGGAGTCGACGATGTGCTTCACGTCCAGCTTCTCGAGGAGCGCTCGCTGCTCGTCTTTGCGCACGATCGCGACGAGCGGCACGCCCTCCTTCGCGCAGAGCTTCGCGAGCATCTGCCCGAGGTTGGACGCCGCGGCCGTGTGAACGATCGCGGTGTGGCCCTCGCCCCGCATGGTCTCGAGGAAGGCCTGTACGGTCATCGGGTTCACGAAGAGCGAGGCGCCCTCGACGGGATCCGCCCCCACCGGCAACGGCACGGCGTCGCGGACCTTCATGACCCGGTGCGTCCGGTACATCATGCCCCCGACAATCGTCACCGCCCGCCCGAGCAGCGCCTGCGCCGCGTCGGACGCCCCGGCCGCGACGACGACACCCGCGCCCTCGTTGCCGGCGGAGAGCTTCTTGCCGACGCGGCTCGCCACGAAGCGCTTCATCTCCGCTCTCACGTCCGCGATGAGCGCTGGGTGGCCCTCGAACGTCTCCGCGCGTGCGGTCGTCAGGTCCGCGGGGGCGAGCAGCAAGCCGAGATCGCTCGGGTTGATGGGCACCGCCTTCATCTCGACGACAACCTCGTCCGGCCCAGGTTCGGGGACCGCCAAGGGCTCGATCGAGAGGACCAGCCGGTCGTCCTCGGTCACGGTGGAGAAGAGCTGGCGCGCGTTCGTGAGACTCGTCATCGGGCGGGCCTGGGGCCGAACCACCCTCACCGCAAGGGGAGCGCCGTTCGCGGGTCGCCAAAGGGCCGCGGCGCCCTCGGTGTCTCGTCGTCGTCCGATGATCGCGGGCTTCACCTCGCGGAGAGCCTCTCGACCGCATCCGACAGGGGAGGGCGTGCAGTACGACTGGGCCCTTCGACCCCTGGTTCCAGGCGGAGAGGGGGATGGCGGGGAGACGCTCGTGCAGTGATCGGCCTATCCATCACGTCCGTCAGGGGCCCCGGACAGAATCTCATCCTCTCGTTGCCTCGGAGCGAGATGGCTGGGTGTGTCGCCTCTTCAGGCTTGTGCCGGTCGGAGAGAGGGCGGCGACCGCCGGCCAGCTAGGCCCCGCACCCGAGCGTGCCCGATTCCTCCACGCAGCTGCAGGAGGTGCTGGTCGAGCGCGCCCGCCACGAGCCGTCGACGCACTGATAGCTGCCCGAGCAGGCCAGGTGTGCGTAGACGCCGCCGTAGCTGTGCTCACAGCTGACGCCCGCTGGCGCCGAGGCGCCGCATCCGGTCGTACCACTCTCCTCCACGCACGTGCAGACGTCCGCCGCGTCGCGGGTCTGCCCCGCCGGCGCGTCCGTCGCCCGCCTGGACACACACAAGTCGCTGAGCCGCTCGCGCTGAGGCGGCGCCGAGGCTTCGATGGCCTCGAGGAGCGACCACGTGCGGGACATGTAAAGAAACGAAATCACGCCTCCACCGGGCGGCCTGATCAAACCAAGACGCCGTCCACTTTGACGACGGAGCTCCATCGGGCGAACACGTCTCGAACACCGATCCGCAGATGGCGGACATCGCTCTTCGGATCCCGATGACCACATCGGGCAAAGGCGTCTCGAGCAGTGTCCCCATCGATGGGTTGAGAACCGGACTTCTCCACGGCCCCGTTGGCCATGCTGAGCTATCTGAGCTCGGATGCGTGCGGTATGGTGAAGTGTGGACGCACGGCCGACCTTGCACGCGCCTGGGGTCCTGTTCGACTACATCGGCCCCTTTCAGGTTGTCAGGATCGACGGGCGGATGACCGAGCAGACTTTTCAGGCCTACCTGGATGTCATGGGAGAGGAACTCCGCCATCGGTCACACGACAAGAAGGTGTGCGTATTCTATCATATCGCTGAGCTGGCGGCGATGGACTCGAAGCGCCGCCAGGCACTGGCCGGGGTGCTCGCCGAGCACGAGGCGAAGATCCGGAGGACCACCACAGCGTTTGCTTACGCGGCCCGCTCTGGCTTCGCGCGAGGAGTCCTGACCGCGCTCTTCTGGCTGGCCCCGCCTCCCTACCCCTACCGAATCACCGGATCGCCCCAAGAGGGCTTCGGCTTCCTCATCGAGAAGGCCGGGCTCGCGATGTCAGCGGCCGAAGCCGTCAGTCGCTACGAACGTTTGCTCGACGAGTACCAACGGACGCTCGGCAGAACCGGAACGTAGCGACCTCGTCGCGCCCGACGCGGCATCAGGAGACCGCCGGCGCATGAAGTGGATCGCGCCGAGGAGCATCGAGCCCAGCATCGAAAGCGCGGAGGCTCGCCGACTGGTGGCGCAGCCAATCGAGCAGCTGCCCGCGGCCGGCGACGCAGGCCCGTTCGCGAACAACACTGCCCCGTCGTACGGACGTGGGACGGCCTCGACGACGCCCAGCTCGAGGAGCTGGATCAGATTCGTGAGGGCTTCGCCGACGGCACGTCGGCCAAGCTCAGCCGGATGTGGGCGACAGGCTCGGGCTGGGCTCCGAGCATCCGAGCCTGGTGGCACGGCTCTTCTCCCTACGCGCGGTCTCCAGGACCCAAGGGCTCACGAAGCGCGCGACACGAGGTCGCCTGCGCAACAGGGTCATGCTGCCTTTCCGCGCTAGCCGACAATGACAACGATGGTCAGGAGCTGGACGGGGGCTCTCCTGGGTGTAAGCGGCTTCTCGGAAAGCCCCGTGGCCGTCAGCTGGGTCAGAGGTCGTAGCGAAGAAGGATGGAACGCGCGCGTGGTAACCACGAGGCCTCCGGGGTCGCACGAGCCGCCGCCGCGACCGCCGCGGGCAACACCTCGAAGAGCAGCTTTCTCTGCCTCTCGATGTGGTCGTCGGTCAGCGTGGGATCCCCCCTGCGAAGCGCATCGAGGGACACTTGGCGGATGGGGCCCGCATTGAGACGAGAGGCGATGTCCCAGAGCTTGTCTCTGTTGGGTTCATCGTCGCTCAGCGCGCGAAGCGCATCGGCGACCGGATCGATGAGCGCACCGCGCCGGGCCATCGTCTGCTCGTCCCGCCCCAGCGACACCGCGATGGCTCGCGCCGCAGAGAATGCGGCGTCGCGTTCGGGTCCCGGAGGTGCGCAGAGCCTGTCCAACCAGTTCTCCCGTTCTTCTAGCGCGTCGGAATGCGGCTCGGACTCGGCCAGGATCGCGGCGGCGATGTCGCTTGGGCCGAGTCGCTTCCACCCCCGGGCGGGCTGGCCCACCGATCTCGGGCGGACGAACCCCGGATCGAGGGCGACGCTGGACTGCCGTGCGCTTCGCAGGACGTGAAGCGTCAGAGCAGCCGGTGCGGTTTCTGCTTCGGTCAAGATCCACAGGCACACGTCCGGCATCGAGGCGAGCAACCTCTCAGCGCGCTGGGGCAACGCAGCGTCCGTCTCATCACTGGCTTCATCAAAGAAGCGGGCGATGGCGTCCGCCTCATCGGTGTATCGAAGGCCGTCGACGACGTAGCCGACGAGCCGCACGTAGGTAGGCACGTGAAGAAGGCTAACGCATCTTGGGGGACTGCGAATACGAGCAGGGCCGATTGAGCTCGACCAGCTCTTGGGTTGTCAGCGTCGGCCCCAAGTCTGGGTAGTGCGCCGTCAGGAGTGTCGTCGCAGCGCATCGCAGTTCGTCCGGCGTCTCTCGGTTGTTCTGCGGCCACGGCCCCTGGTCACCAAGCCAGGTCCCGCAGCGCCCCCGGCGGGGTAGGCTTCATGGCCTGGCAGGCGAGTTGCTGGCCACGAGAGGGCGATTGTCGGTCCTGTCCGCCCAACGCCGGGTGGCTCCCCGCGGTCCCTCCGGGTAATCCGTGCCGCGATATCACTCGTCGCGCGGAAACAAACGAAGAGGCGGCGCGCAGTAGCCGAGGACCCGGTCTAGCGTGTCCACGATGACCATGTGGACCGTGTCCTCCGCATCGTCTTCATGTCGCAGCCGAGCGCGATCGAGGAGCGCACGCACTCTCTTCTGGTCGACCCCCTCGCTACGGAGTGTTTCGACGAGCCGGACCAGGGACGTGGCCGGATCAGCCGACGCGCACGCGGAGACGAGGCGCTCATCCGTCTTGGCATCCACCTCGATGCTCGAAAGTGATTCGGAGAGGGTCTCCAGGTACTGGAGTCGCTCGGGGGTCGCGGCCGCCTCGCCTGCGATCACGGAGCGCGCGGCGTGGATCACCTCCGGTGAGACCCGTGCGTCCGGCTCCAGATTCTCCAACCACTCCACACAGACGCTCTGCCCGAGCGCCTGCCGAGCCGACAAGCCCGCTGGAGATCGTGCGGTGTGACTTCGATCCAACCATCGACCGCCACCGCGTCGCAGAGCGTTCGAACGCCCCGCATCGTCCCCCTCGTGCAGCTGCTCTTCCACGTATTCGACGACGTCGGACGGATCGGCGAGTTCCGGCGTGAACCGCCCCAGCATCCTTCGAATCTCCTCGCGCACATCGTTCATTGGCTGGCCATTCTCTCGTGGGGCTGCGGAGCACACGCTATTCTGCGTCCAGCCAGATGACCATCGCGGCCTTCGTTTTCCGCCCCGAGCAATTCACGGCCGAGCTCGTGCTCGAGGGGTTCTTGGCGCTTGGGTACGCGTCGCCGATACCCGACGCATTCGCCGGGGAGCGCCTCGTCGCCCGTCCGCTGGAGAATCCGACCCGGGAGCACGCGCTGACTGCGGTCTTCTACGTTCCGCCGGGACTCGACAGCCAGGCGGCGACCGAGGCGCAGTGGGAGACCTTCCAGCTGGACGACCTGCCCCATTTCGTGCTGCAGAAAGCACGAGCCAGCCGAGCGTCGTTCTGCTGCTACGTCGTGCTTTGGGACGGCTGGGGACACGACCTTTGCGGCTGGAAGCTGGAGCACGACGCGGTCGAGTTGCGCAGCATCGTCGGCGACCAGGCCCTGGTGGATATCGAGTTCCTGGACAGTCGACCGCCGAAGCACCGCGAGCGCGAGATGCGCTTTCGCGGCAAGAAGGCGTTCGACAGCGGATACTCGATCCTGCGCATGCTCGACCGTGAGCTCTCGCTATCGCTGCTCCAGCTGCAGAACGCCTGCCTGCCGGCGCTACGCCCCGACAGCTACCCGGAGGCGATACGGCGTCAGAACCGGGTTCTCTATCCCCCGGCCTGAGCCCTCGCGTGCGGGCAAGGCGACTGACGCATCTCATGCACCACTGCCACGAGCTGACGTTCGTTCGCTTGGGCTGACACCGACATGACCAGGGAGGCGTTCCGATGACCAACCCATTCGCTCCGAGCAACTCCGTTGACCTCGATGGCGTCGAGTGGCGCGACACTCCGATCGGAAGAGCACGTGTGCTTCGGGAGGGGCTCCTCGCCGACGGCCAGCACAGCCGTTGTTGGATCCAGCTCGTCGCGACCGACGGCGACGAGCGGGTTCTGACGAACGTGGTCCACGGCGGCTTCGTCGCGGACACGTTCGTCGCACACACGGCAGGGAGGGTTGCGGTGCAGCACAGCCCGATCGAATCGGCTCGCATGGTGCTCGAAGTTCTCGAGACCGAGCGCGGCGAGCGCGTGCAGACGGTCGACTTGCACGCCGCACTCGCGTCACTGATGGATGGGGACGAGCCCCAGCTCTACGAGTACGCGCCGCTCGGCCTCTCGTTCCAGTCGGAGGGTGGTCTCGTTGCGGAGCTCGACGACGGACGCTCGCTCTTGGTGGACCTGACTTCTGGCGTCGTGACGGTGCATACGTCGGCCTGAACTCGCGCGGGCCCTTCGGCGCGGCGGGCGGGATCGACGCTCCGTTGGCGCCTGCGCGAAGCCTCGGCCCGATCGTGCTCCGGCGCGAACCGTGGGTCCTCGAGAAATCGCGAGAGCTCAGTTCCGACCGCGGCGAAGCGCGCCAGCGTCGCGCTCACCTGACGCCAGAGCGGGCGGGCGAGGACTCCGCTCACCTCGAACGTCTGCCGGAGCCGGGAGCGCCCATCGGTCGTCTCCTCGAACACGAACGCGTGCTCCATCCGGACCATCCAGTCTGTGCCAAGTACGCTCGCGAACCGCAGCTCGCGCGGCGGGTCCACAGACAACAGCACGGGTGTGAGCGTCGAGGCCACGTCGAGGTTCCAGCACGTTCTCGCGCACTCCATCAGGGCGAGCTCGGAGTCCGACGCGAGCCCGCAGCTGGAGAAGCTCATGCTGGAGCGAGGCGACGTCCTCCTGCTTTGCTCCGATGGGTTGACCAAGCATGTCGCCGACCGCGAAATCGCCGATGTTATCAGTGCTTCGACCGACGTCGCGGCTCTCACCGATGAGCTCGTCAATGCGGCGCTGGACCACGGGGGCACGGATAACGTCACCGTGGCGATAGCAAGGATTTCTCAATGATAAACTTCGGAATTTTCTAATTTGGGCTTGCCTCGGGCCGGACGGAGAGGGAGGCTTCTCACAGGTGTAGTCGTGCGCGTTTATCTCCAGTGGCTCCTTGGAGCCTTGCTTCTCAGCGCCCTCGGGACCGCTGCGGCGGCTCCGGACACGGACCTCATCCGTGTCGAGCGTCTCCAGTCGCAAGCCTGCGTCTCTCATCCTGGGGATGGGCACGAGCACGGCGACCATCGGCACCTCGGCGCATTCGAGGTCGAGAAAGAAGAGACGGAGAAGGCCGACCTCGACATCGGGTTCCTGGCCGTCGTCGTCGCGTTCCTCGGGGACGAACCGGTCCATAGCGCCATCGCGCCCTGGGACATTGCGCCACTGCATCCGATCGATTCGATCGCGGCCTGCGCGGCGCGGGGCCCCCCGACCGTCTGAGGCGAGTGGCTGACGAGCCGTTCGTCAGCCGCATCGACGGTTCGCCCCTGCCTCGCCCGCACGTTCGCGGGCGATCGACGCGTCACTCGTAGCGTCGCCGGCAGGCCTCCCCGCTCGCCCGTCAGCAGGACGCACGCGCGCCGCTGGCCACCCCCGCGATTTTCAACCTCGGACTCTCATCATGGATGCATCAACCGGCGTCGACGACGCCACTAAACCTCCTGCAAGGCCCTGGCCTTCCGTCCGCAGAGGCGGGTTCTCGCACATGCCGCTGTGGCGCGCAGGAGCCAGCCAATGAGCGGCGCGAACGAAACGGCGGCTCCCGCGAAGCCCGCGACTGGCCTGGCCGCGCTGCGGGAAGGCTGGAAGGCAGACCTCGTCGCGGGGTTCAGTGTCTCGCTCATCGCGCTGCCCCTCTGTCTCGGCATCGCGCTAGCTTCCGGCGTTCCGCCCATGGCGGGGCTGATCGCCGCCATCGTCGGGGGGCTCTTCGTGTCGCGCATCACGGGGTCCTTCGTCACGATCAGCGGCCCGGCGGCCGGGCTGATCGTCGTGACCCTCGGCGCCGTCGAGTCGATGGGCGCAGGCGACGCGGCCGCCGGCTATCGATTCGCGCTCGCCGCCATCGTGGTCGGGGGACTGATGCAGCTCGTACTCGGGATGCTGCGGGTCGGGAAGCTCGGCGACTTCTTCCCGTCCGCAGCGGTGCACGGCATGCTCGCGGCGATCGGAGTCATCATCATCGTGAAGCAGCTCTTCGTGGCGCTCGGTGTGCAGGCCCACGGTCACGAGCTCTACGAGGTGATCGCGGGGATCCCCGCCGCGGTCCTCTCCGCGAACCCGGTCGTCGCGCTCATCGCGGTCGTGAGCCTGGTGATACTGATCGTCCACCCGAAGATCCCATGGAAGCCCGTCAAGGCGCTGCCCGCGCCGATGTGGGTGCTCGTGGTGGCGATTCCTCTCGGCTTCCTCTTTCGGCTCTCGGATCCGCACACGTACACGATCGCGGGCGCGACCTACGAGCTCGGGCCGGAGCTGCTCGTGCAGCTCCCCGAGAACGTGATCGACGGCATCGTCTTTCCCGACTTCGGAATGGTTGGCACGTCGGTCTTCTGGGTGGCAGCGGTCAGTGTGTGCCTGGTGTCCAGCATCGAGAGCCTGCTCAGCGCTGCCGCCGTCGACACCCTCGACCCCTTCAAGCGCAAGTCGAACCTGGACCGCGATCTCGGAGTGATGGGCGCGGGCTCGTCCCTCTCGGCGATGATCGGCGGTCTCCCGATGATCTCGGAGATCGTTCGGAGCTCGGCGAACGTCAACTCGGGTGCGCGTACGCAGTGGGCCAACTTCTTTCATGGTGGTTTCCTCCTCCTCTACTTGCTGGTCGGCGCGGCGCTGATCGAGCACATCCCGCTGGCCGCGCTGGCCGCGATGCTCATCCACGTGGGCTACAAGCTCACCTCCTACGACCACTACAAACACGCATGGGAGATCGGCAGAGCGCAGCTGATCATCTTCGTCGTGACCTTGGTGACCGTGTTGGCGACGGACCTCATCATCGGCATCGGGGCGGGGATCCTCACGAAGCTGCTCATCCACCTGGTCTACGGTACGAAGCCATCGAACATCTTCTCCGCGCACGTCGAGATCCACGACGAGGGTACAAACCATATTGTCGAGCTCACTGACGCGCTCGTCTTCACGAACTACCTCTCGCTGAAGAAGAAGATCCTCGACACCGCCGTCGAGGGGCACACTATCCTCGACTTCGCCCGCGTCAGCCTCGTCGACCACACCTCGCTGGACCATATCCAGGCGCTGGTGCAGGAGCTCAACGACGCTGGGCGAGGGTGCGAGATCCGCAACCTCGAACGCCTTCAGCCGGTCTCGACGCACCCGCTCGCGACGCGACTCGCGGGCTCGGTCGACGGCACGGGCGACAGGACGGAGGAGGTGCTCGATTCGCGCCAGACCGCGCTACGCGACCTGACGGCGGAGCTGAGACTGGACTACAGCCCAGCGCGACAGGTGGCGGGTGATGGCTGGGGGCGCTTCCAGCTATTCCGGGGCAAGAAGGTCACCTACGAAGAGAACCGGATCTCGGGTGAGGTGGCAGGCGCCCCCATTCTCGTAGCGGATCTGTCCCTCTCCGCCGAGCGGCGGCGGGGGGCCGCCACGGTGAGGCTTTCGGCCGTCCTCGTCGGCCCCCTCCCGATCCGTGTGCCGGACTTCACGCTCGCGCGGGAGGTGATGACCGACAAGATCGCGGCGCGGGTGGGCTTTGACGACATCGACTTCCCGTCGCACCAGGCCTTCTCGGACAGCTACCTGCTACGAGGGCGCGACGAAGCCGCAGTACGTGAACTCTTTTCGAGCGATGTGATCGAGTCCCTCACCAGCTCCAACTCGGCCGTCCGGGTCGAGTCTAGCGGGGGGTGTTTTCTCATCACAGCGGGGGAGACGCTCACCTCTGCGGCGGACGCGGAGGCGCTCCTCTCGTTCGTGTTCGGTCTCCTCCCGCTTGTGGTGGATGCGGCCGAGGCGTCTCGAGGCGCAGCATGAGCAAGTCTCCCGCGAGACTCCCGCGGCGGCGGAGGGAGCTGTGACTGCGCGACTCGGACCCGAGCCCCCTGTAGTCCTCGACCGCGAGGGGACCCGGCAGTTGCTCGAGCGCATCGCGCACTTCCTCCCCGCGCAGAACCCGCTCGACAACTTCGTTCATCACAACACCCTGCACTCGTTCGAGCACCTCGACTTCCGGGCCGGGGTCGAGAAGGCCGCGAAGATGCACGGCGCGCGTCCGTGGGGCACGAAGAGGTTCTACCGGAGGGCTTACGAGGCCGGGAGGATCCTCGATTGTGACCTCGACGCGGTCCTTCGTCGGGAGGTCCCCTCCGAAGACATCGACATCCCGGATGGCGGCATGTCGCGTCGTGAAGTGACGCGCTTGCTGATGCTGGAGCCGGAGACCGGACTCAGCGACCCCGAGGCCAGCGCGTGGTCTCTGCACGATCGACACTACATGGAGGAGCTTCCGGTCACTCTCCATCGAAGAAGCGTCGAGAGGCTGCGGACCGTCGGCCCCCCCGAACGGGTGATCGCCGACCTGTGGCGAGCCTGCGATGAAATCGCCGTCTCCGCTTCCCGCGAGACGGGTATTCGCCGACTCGGAGATGAGGTCCAGGAGCGCCTGGGCCGCGATCTCGACCTGCTCGTCGAGCCAAACCTCATACGCTGGGCGACCGCGTTCCTCGACGTCGGCCAATCCGCATGGGCCATGCCCGGACGTGAGCGAGGCTTCCTAAGAGCGAGCCTGGACCACCTGAGCGCGCTCGCGACCCTGCTGCTTCCGGGGGGCGCCTGGCTCCGTCGGGAGGCTCGACGCTTGCGCGCCGAGGATGTCGACGCGCTGGACATCGTCATTGAGTCTCTCGTCGATATCGGTGTCGGGAACACCGACGCAGAAGCCTTCCTCTCCCAGACGTGGCTTGTGCTTCCGGGGCTTGCGGGCATGTTCGAGCGGTTGAAGCAGCACCCGGACCTCGCGCCGGGCCCGGTCCCGCTCGTCGATGGAACCGATTTCCTGGCCGTTCGACTCCTGCTGGAGCGTGCCGGTACGCGCTTCGCCTTGGCCCAGGTCGGCGACTCCCGTAACGGCGCGTCTCTGCGGCGCTGCGTCGCGCGCTATCAGCGCGATCGTGTCGACCCGCACGCCGACTTCGTTCGCGTCGGGCCGCTGTTCAGCCTCGCGTTGACGTTGGGGCTGCGTCCCGCGGATCTCCGAGCTGCCTCGCGTGACCAGATCGACGTGCTCCAGAGCCTCCTGGCACAGGAGCACGACTGGACTTTGCGCTGGCTCTGGCACCTCGCGTACGAGCGCCGCTATCGGGTCGAGCTGCTCGATGCGATTGTGCTGAACGGGCGGGCCCCGGTCCCGTCAGCGTCCGAGCCACATACTCAGGTGCTCACGTGCATCGACGACCGAGAGGAGTCGCTGCGTCGGCACTTGGAGGAGCTGGACCCGCTCTATTCCACCTATGGATACGCAGGGCACTACGGGGTCGCCGTTCGCTTTCGTGGCGTAGGACAGGCGGCGTTCCGGGCGCTGTGCCCGGCCTCGGTGACACCGACGCATGCGCTGCTTGAGGTTCCCGTCGACGAAGCCAGCGCGAACCGCTTCGAGATCAGCACGCTCCTGGGACACGACATCCTCCGCGGCGACACGGCCGAGAAGGGGGTGGTGCCCGCTGCGGCTCAGGCGCTCGTCGGCATGTTCGCTCTGTTGCCAATGGCGTGGCGTTTGCTCGCGCCCGAAGCGAGTGCATCCGCGCGTCGCCGAGCGCGGAAGATTCCGCCGACGCGAATGAGCCTCGTTCATGACCCTGCCTCACCCAAGGTGTTCGACCTGCCGCTCGGGTTCACGGATGACGAGATGGCTGACATCGTTGCGACGGCGCTCACGGAGATGGGGCTCGTCCACGACTTCGCTCCGCTCGTGGTGGTGCTTGGGCACGGGAGCTCGAGCGTGAACAATCCGCACGCCGCCGGGTACAACTGTGGCGCTTGCAGCGGAGGGGAGGGCGGCCCAAACGCACGCGCGTTTGCTGCGATGGGCAATCGGCGGTCCGTCCGCGATCTTCTCGCGACGCGTGGCATCACCGTGCCGGATTCATGTTGGTTCGTCGGCGGTCTTCATGACACCGCGAGCGGTGAAGTGCGCCTCTATGACCGGGACCTAGTGCCCAGTTCACACCGGGAGCAGGTGGCACGCGTGGAGGCAGATTTCGCTAAAGTGGCCGCCACCGATGCGCACGAGCGGTGCCGGCGCTTCGCCTCGGCGCCGCTGGACCTCTCCGAGGCCGATGCTCTCCGCCATGCAGTGGGTCGGACGGAGGACCTCGCCCAAGCGCGGCCGGAGTACAACCACGTGACCAATGCCTCGTGTGTGGTCGGGCGTCGGGAGATCACACGCGGGTTGTTTCTCGATCGAAGGGCGTTTCTCGTCTCCTACGACCCGGAGGACGATCCCAACTCGGCCCGGCTGGGTCGGATTCTCGCCAGTGTCGGCCCGGTCGGTGCCGGCATCAACCTTGAGTATTTCTTCTCCTATATCGACAACGAACGCTATGGCGCGGGCACGAAGCTTCCACACAACGTCGTGGGGCTGATTGGCGTCATGAATGGCTCGTCCAGTGACCTGCGAACCGGTCTCGTCGAACAGATGGTCGAGATCCACGAGCCAATGCGCCTGATGGTGGTCGTAGAGGGGAGCCCGAAGGCGGTGGAGGAAGCGCTCGAAGGCCATGACGGAGTGACGCGCTTGACCCAGAATCGATGGATTCTCGTGGCGGCCTACGACCCGGACAGAGGCGAGGCCAGCTTCCTCGAGCCCAGCGGCTGGGTTCGGCATGAGCTGGAGTCGACGGCGCTGCCGACAGCGTCGAGCTCGAGAGAGTGGTACGACGGCCACCGCGACTGTTTGCATCCTGTCCGAATCAGCGTGGACGGTGCGGGGAGCGCGCCATGTTGACCGAGATATTGGGTACCGCTGTGCACCTCGTCGTGCTTTTGATCGTGGGCGCCCCCCTGTTCGCGTTGGCGCTACTGCTGATGGGCCACATCGCCCTCGGTAAGTTGCTCAGTGAGCGCAGAATTCAGCAAGTGACAGCGTCGGTCTTTGGGCTTGGATTGCTCGGAACCTTGCTCCTGATGCTGTCGTTTGCTTTCTCTTCAGAGAGACATGTCATCGTCCAGATCGGGTCACTCCTCTCGTTGAGAGGATATCACTTTGATCTTGCGATCGAGCTGACACCGCTAACGCTCGCGTTCCTTGCCCTCACCTTCGCGTTGAGCGCGTTGGTGGGTGCCTATTCAGCACGATATCTCCACCGAGACTCCGGCTTCTTCAGGTTCTATCTGTTGCTCGTCGTCTTCGCCCTCGGGATGGAGTTGATCGTCACTGCGCGCAGTCTGACCTTGCTCTTTGCCGGCTGGGAGCTCGTCGGAATGACCTCAGCTCTCCTGATCGCCTTCTACTACCGACGCCTCGGACCGACGCGGCATGGTTTGAGAGCCTACGCAACGTATAGAGCCACCGACATCGGGCTCTTGCTGGCTGTGGCGATTCTCGAGCACGCCGCGCACTCCGCCGACTTCGATCGTCTCGACTCGGTCGCCCTGCCCGCTTCCGTTCAGATGTTGGTCGCGCTGCTGATCGTCTTCGGTGCGATGGGGAAGGGTGCGATCGTCCCGTTCACAGGGTGGCTGCCGAAAGCGATGGAGGGGCCAACTCCGTCGAGTGCGATCTTCTACGGCGCGCTCTCGATTCACGCGTCCCCATATCTACTTCTTCGCGCGGCCCCGCTCATCGAGCGCGTGCCGATCGCTCGCGGCGCCATCATCGTGCTGGGCGCGCTGACGTTTCTGCACGCGATGATGGTGGGTCGTACGCGCCCGGACATCAAGACCGCGCTTGGCTATGCCTCGGTCGCCCAGGTCGCGCTGATCTGGGTCGAGGTTGGCCTCGGTCTCTATACCCTCGCCATCATCCACATCCTGGGCCACGCGGCTGTGAGAACCTGGCAGCTCTTGCGTGCGCCATCGGTGCTCTCGGACCACGCGGTGCGGGCCGCGAGGCGACGGCAAGCGGGTTGGGCGTTGAGCTTCGGGTGGTGGCTCCCCGGACGTCTCGAGGCCTGGCTGTACCGCGCCAGCCTCGACCAGTGGCACTTCGACTCGCTCGCTCGCGCGTTGATCGTCGCGCCCGTGCGTGCCGTCTTGCTTTGGATCGACGCCGGGGATCGCCGAGCCCGATCGTGGCTAGGTGCCGAGGACGTCGTCGACGCTCCTCGCCCCTCCCAGGCAGAGCCCACCGCCCAACCCGTACCCCTCTCCCGAAAGTCGAAACTGTGACCCCCTCGACACCGGCGCTGCTGACCCTCACGATCTTGGGAATCGGCGTACTGCTGACCCGGGTGGCCCCTCGCAAGGAGACCCGAGCGATCGCGGTCGCACACGCGGGCCTAGGGTTCCTCGCTGCCTGCGTTGGAGTCTTCGTTGCCGAAGGGGGACGGCGGGAGCTGTTCGACGGCGCATTGGTCATCGACGGCCTCGTCTCATCCATGCTCCCAGTGATCGCCGTGGTGGCGCTGAGCTTGGCCCTGGCGACACCCACGCGCGAGACCGGGCATCGCACGATGGCGCAGGCGCTCGCGCTTCCCACGTTGGTCGGGCTGAGCCTGATGGCTGACCGCGTGTGGCTCTTGGTGGCGCTGGACGGCCTGATCGTTCTTGGGGTGGTGTCGGCATGCCCGACCCGCGCCAGGCGCGCGCAGCTCTTCATCCGTGGGCTCGGGCTCGCGTGCGTCGTCACAAGCCTCGCCACGGCGAGCCGAGAAACGCTGATGTTGTCGTCGGAGCTGGCCGCGAGAACGCTGACGCCGGCCAGCGCGATGCTGATGATCACGGGAATCGCGCTGCAGACTGGCATCGGCCCCGCAGCCATCATGCACCGGGCCGCGCTGAGCTCGGGGGTCAGTGAGCGCGGCATCTTGTCGGTGCTTCCGTTCGCAGGGCTCGCCCTGCTCGTTCGTGTCGGTGGGCCGGCCTTAGCGCACGGCTTGTCCCCGGACGCGGCTCACGGGTTCGAGGTCCTGCTTCTGGTCATCGCGCTCCTGACGGCCGGTCTTCTCCTAGTTCAGCGAACCGTCGGTGCAGCGTTCGCTCTGGCGCTCTCGGCGGTGAACACGCTTTGCCTTGCTGGGCTGACGCAGTCGACAGCGATGGGCAGACTGGGCGGGGAGGTCCTGTGGATCGCGACGATGGTGTCAGCCACGGGCTTCGCCGTGTGCCTTCTCGCCTTGCGCGCGAGACACGGACGGCTCGGTCTCCACGGCTACAGCGGCTACTACTCGAGTAGTCCGCGAGTGGCGGCGTTCCTCCTTCTGTTCGCGGTCGCTCTCGGGGGCGTCCCGGGGACGCTCAACTTCGCCGCGCTGGACCTCGTCCTCCACTCCGATCTCTCGGACCATCTCGACACGATGACGCTCGCCGCGGCAACGATGGCGGTGTTCGGATTCGGGATGGTCCGGACCGCGTTTCACCTCCTATTCGGGCGCCCACCACGGGACGAAGACGACGACGACATGCCGATTCTGGGCCGAGAGCTGAACGCGCTCGTGCCGCTTGCCGTCCTCTTGATCGTGGCCGGTCTCGTCCCGGCCGTACTCCCAGTGGTCGAGGAGGCGACGTTCGAGGAGGCTCCGAGCCTGGCTGAGGGGTGGGAAACGCGGCCCCACGCGCGGAACTCCACTCCACCGCTGGCGACTCCCAGGAGATCCTCAGTCGACGTCGAGGCGGTAGATCTCTCGAATCCCCAAAAGGATCTCGTCGAACGGCAGATTCAGGTCTTTGAGCACCCCGTCGGCGAGGTCGAAGACCCAGCCGTGAACCGTCGGATGCTTCCGTCGGAGATAGTGTCGCTGAACGCTGGCGGTCTTGATGACGCGGATACACTGCTCTTGCACGTTGAGTTCGACCAGCCTTCGGTAGCGGGCCTCCTCATCGCCGATCGCGTTGAGCTCGTCCCTGTGCAGCCGGTAGACGTCACGAATCTCACGGAGCCAGCCGTTCATGAGCCCGAGATCCTTGGGCTCCATCGCCGCCTTGACTCCTCCACATCCGTAGTGCCCGACGACAACGATGTGGTCCACCTCGAGCGCATTGACCGCGTAGTCGATGACCGTGTGGACGTTCAGGTCGGTGTTGACCACGAGGTTGGCGACGTTCCGGTGGACGAACACTTCTCCGGGTGCGCATCCCATGATCTCGTTGGCAGGAATCCGCGAGTCGGCGCAGCCGATATACAGGAAGTCCGGCGACTGTCCGGCGGCGAGCGCTTCGAAGAAGCCGTCCTCCTGATTCTTCTCCTCGACCCAGCGTCGGTTCGCTTCGAAAACGCGGTTATACCGTTCCATGATCCTCCGGACTGTTGTGGCTCCGGAGCGTACTCGGGCTCGCTGAGCTTTGTCCAACGGTCGCCCGTTTCAAGGTCGCGGGCGCAACCCAGACGGGGCGCGCAGCCTCTTGAAACGTCATGAGCGAGTGCTCTGCACGGCCGTACCGGCGCCTCGGTGCGTTCCTCGTTCTCTTTGCAGCCACCGTTGCGGGCTGCGGGGCGAGCTCCCCGCGTCCACAAGCCACGACATCGGATGACCCGCTGCGCCTCGAGCAGGCCGAGATCGATGCGCTCCCAGCCGATCTGCGCTTGACCTTGGCGGAGGACGCTCACCACTACTTCCGATACATCGCCGACCGATTCGTCGGGCTCGAATGCGAGGTCGCCGACGATGGGCCGACCGTCAACCTTCACGGTGACGCGCACGTCGAGCAATACCTGGTGACCACCCTCGGTCGAGGCCTCGGTGACTTCGACGAGGCTACGACGGGACCGGTGAGCATCGACCTCGTTCGGCTCGGCACGTCCATTCGTATCGCCTCGCGCATGCGCTCGTGGGATCCCGATGCGCTCTGGCAACGCTTTCTCGAAGGCTACCTCGCTGCCCTCGAGGACGAGGACGCGGCGGCTCCCGAGCCACGCTTTGCCGTCCGGACGAGAGCGACGTTTCAGGACGACCACGGGGCGCTCCTCGACTGGTGCGACTCCCTCTTCCAATCCACGAGCTCGGTAGAAGCGGCACGCGTCGAGGTGGCGCTCGATAGCTATGTCGAGATGCTCGCGCGTCACCGTCCGGGGCTCGAGCCCCGTGCCTACGAGGTCGTGACGATCGGCCCGCATCGCCTCGGTGTCGGTAGCCGCCGCGCATCCAACTACCTCATTCGAACACGCGGTCCAACCGACGACCCGTCCGACGACCTCATCCTCGAGGCTAAGGAGGTCACCCGGAATCCGCGAGCGACGTGTCTACCGATCTCCCGGCGGACGGACGCGCTGCGCATCCTCGTCGCCGATGCGCGTCTCGCCTACGCCCCTTTCCAAGATGTGGGTTTCGTCGAGCTCAACGGTCGCCCGTATTGGATCCACGAGTGGGTCAACGACTACACCGAGCTCGACGTCAGCGATTCATCGCTGACGCTGACAGAGCTCCAGGAGGTTCTGTACGACGTCGGCGTGCAGCTCGGGCGCGGCCACCCACGAGGGCTGGGTGATCCCTACGAGGCGGAGCTCAGGATCGACCTGCGGCGCTTCCTCATTCGAGAAGCTGACTCGATCTGGCGCCGCGCGGGAGCGCTCGCGGACGCCGTTTGGGGAGCCTGGGAGACGATGCGATGAGCGTCGCCGCCGACAGCCCTGTCACCCAGCGCAGCCTCGGGCTCCCCGAGCTCATTGCGATGGGCGTTGGCGGAATGATCGGTGGCGGCATCTTCAGCGTGCTCGGGATGGCGGTTGAGATCGCCGGGCCGGCGGCGCCGCTCGCGTTCGTCGTCGGTGCGCTGGTGGCGCTGGCTGCGGGCTACTCGTACGTGAAGCTCGCGCTGGCGTTTCACAGCGACGGCGCGAGCTTCACCTATCTGGAGCACGCCTTCCCGGCGTGGCCCCATGTCGCAGGGATCGCCGGCTGGACCGTCATCGTGGGGTACGTCGGAACGCTTGCGCTCTACGCGTACACGTTCGGCGCGTATGCCGCTCATCTCCTCGGGGACCCGTCAAACGCGCTGCTCCGCATGGCGCTGTCTGCCTGCGTCTTGCTGGTGTTCATGGCCGTAAACCTGGTGGGCGCGCGCGTCACCGGGCGGGCCGAGGACATCATCGTCTACACGAAGATCATCCTGCTCACGATCTTCGCCGTCGCGGGAGTGACGACGGTGCAGCCCGAGCGAGTCGTGGCCATGGGGAGCGGCAGCATCACCTCCGTCCTCGTCGCGGGCGCCGTGCTGTTCGTCGCGTTCGAAGGCTTCCAGCTCATCACCAACAGCGTGACGGAGACGCGCGAGCCCGAGCGGAGCGTTCCACGTGGGATCTATGGCTCGATCGTCATCACCAGCGTGATCTACCTGGGCGTCGCCGTCGTGGCGGTTGGCAGTCTCGGGACCTCGGGGCTCATGGCCGCGAACGAGTACGCGCTCGCCGTCGCCGCCGAACCGGCGCTCGGGCGAGCGGGCACCATTCTCATCGATATCGCGGCTCTCCTCGCGACCAGCAGTGCGATCAACGCCACGGCGTTCGGTGCGTCACGGATGCTCGCGGAGATGGCGCAACAAGGGCGCGTGCCGCGCGCCTTCACGTTCCGTTCGCGTGCTCGCGTTCCATGGGTCGCGATCGTCGTGCTCACCGGCGGGGCGCTCGCTTTCGCGATGACCTCCAGCCTCGAGATCATCGCGACCTTCTCGAGCCTCACATTCCTGTTGGTGAGCATCGGTGTCTCGCTCGCGAACCTCCGGCTGCGCCGAGAAACGGCGAGCTCTCCCTATGTGGTTGTGGCGGGGCTCGGTCTGATGGGCGCCGCGACCGTCCTGCTCCTGGTCCATCTCTACGAGCGGTCTCCGTCGGAGCTCGCCTTCACGGTTGGAATCTTCGCCGCCGTAGCTGTCCTCGAGCTCGCGTTCGCGTGGCTTCACAAAAGGAAAGACGATGCATGAACAAACCATCGTGCCCCCGGGGGACCTCCTCGATTTCCCGTTGCTGCCCATGAGCCGGGAGCGCTGGCGAGCCGCCGTCGCTCTCAAGGCATTGCTCGCCGTCGGCTTGGCCGGAGCGGTCGTCGCGCCACTACCGGCCGGTGATCTCGGAGCGGTGGCGGGTTTCTTACTCCTAGGCCTCCTTGTTGCGTTCGGTGCGTGCACCCATCAGTCCCATCGGCTCCTCTTACGTCTCACGATCCTGCCGCGGACCGATCCCTCCAAGGCGGCGCGGGCCATCGAGGACCTCATCGCGCGTGCCCGGAATCCACGGACGCGCGGGGTGCTGGTCGCAGCGTTAGCCGAGCTCGAGCTGTATGAGGGAGACACGAGACGTGGCCGTCTTCTCTTTGCGGGGCTGCGGTCGCGCGGCTGGACGCCGACAGCGCTTACGTCTGGGTGCGCGAAAGCGCACGCCGATGTCGTGGACGCCGCCGCAACGATGGCTGCGCTTCAGTGCGTCGACGGGCCGCTCGAGGAGGGTGTGTCGCTCCTGAATGGTTGTGCCAAGCGACCCGCGCGACCGTCCATCGCGCTCTTGGGGGCGCTGGTCCAGCTTCGGCGAGGGCGGGCTGCGGCCGCACGCCGATTGCTGAGAAACCCCGGCGACCAAACCTACGACTTCCGAGCACGGGGCGAAGCGCTCCGCATTCTCCACGCGTTCTGCGAGCTGAGTGAGCCCCCGTTTCCCTACCGTGTCTCGCCAATGCCTCCGCTTTCGATGGAGCTGCGCCGCCGCCTTTCGTGGCTCTTGCGTCCCGCCCGCTTGGGTCACTTCGCTGAGGCAGTCAGCACGTGAGACAGAAGGGCGAGCATCGGACGCCGAGCTGCGTTTGCTGCGTCGACGTCTCGTCAGAGGCGAACGACCTACTCGTGGATTTGGCTGTGGAGTGGGCCGGGCTCCTCCACGCGACACTGACACTCCTGACCGTCGTGCAGCCCTCTCGGTCCGATTCTCGTCGCGCGGCCCAGGCGCAGCTCGAAGTCCTCGAGGCACGCGCGCTTCAGGCGGGCGTCGCGGTCCGGTCATGCGCGAAGGAAGGGAAGGTCATAGAGACGATTCTCAACGTCGCGAGCCGCGCGGACCTCGTCGTCCTTGGGCCTCACCACCATCACGGAATATGGTCGGCGCTCGACAACCACGGGTTTCGAAGCGTTGGGCGAACGGTCGCCACCGTGCTCGAAGGAGCCTCCGCCGCGGTCCTGGTTAGTTGTGGGCTCGCCAAGCGACCGAAAGGGTCCGCGACGTCCGGGACCTGGCTAATCGGGACCAAGGTCGATCCGCCGTCGTTTGCGCTTTGCGAGATGGCGAAGCAGATGGCCCCGGGTGGGACGCGGTTCGTTCTCGGGCACGCCGTCTACCCCGGCGTCCTCGGCGCCAAGATGAACGGCGGGCACGAACCGCTCGGAGAGAGGATTCACGCGATGGAAGTCCAGGAGGCTGTCGACCGACTGAACGCGACCCTTCTCCGGCGACCACTCCCGGGCCGCCTTGGTGGCTCACTCGTGGGGCACTTCGCACGTGGTGTACGACAGGGTGGCCCCGGGCCTGGAGTCGATCGCGAAGCGCGAGCGCGCCGACGTGCTGGTCCTCGGCGTTCATGACACCGTTCATCCTGCGGCGAAGGGCTGCCCGCGCCACTCGTCGTATCCGGTGCTGTTGCTCCACGTCGGGGCCGCCGTGTAAGAGCGGGCTCGATTTCGGCATGAGAGGGTGGGGATGGTGCGCCACCTCGTGAAGTCCGGTGCCGCAGGCCGCGTTCCGGATTCCCGAGCCGCCCGTCGCGTCAGGGCGCGTCGAGGCGCTCGAGCAACTCGTTCATGTCGGTCTCGTCGACCGCGTGGAGCAGAGCGAACGCGTGCTGCGGATCGCGCGCGGCGTACAGACTCTGCTCGACGGTGCGATCGGCGCCGATCGCCTTGACGAAGGCGGCGACGATCTCGAGGTGCCGGTCGCGCTGATCCGACGGCGTTGCCAGCAGCACCACGCAGTGCACCGGCTCGCCATCGGCGGTCGGGAGGTCGAGGCCCTCACGGCTGATGCCCATGACCCCGAGCACCTCACCGCGAGCGTCTACGATGGCGTGAGGGATCGCGAGCCCGCGGCCGAAGTACGCGCCGCGGTCAAGCTCGGCCAGCACGTTCTCGAGGAACGCGTCAGGGTCGAGCTCCGTCTCATGGGACTGGATGAGGTGCGCGGCCAGCCGACCGACCGCCTCCTGCATCGTGACCGCGCCGAGGTCCGTCAGGATGTGCCCAGGCTCGAGGAAGTCGATGAGGCCAGGCGCGTCTTCACCGGCTTCCCCGCTGCGCTTGACCGCGAAGCGCGTCGTGATCGGACCGATGATCTCGTTGATCGCAACGGCGGTGATCCCGACAGCGAGGAAGAGCTGGCTGATGTCCGCGAGCACCGGGTCGTCCTGCACCACGAAGACGAGCCCGATCGCCACGCCGGCTTGTGGGATCAGCCCGAATCCGAGGTACTGCTTCACGGACTCGGGGGCGCCCGCGAGGATCATCGCGAGCCGCGCAGAGCCCAGCTTGCCCAGGAACCGCGCGGCGACGAACAAGCTGGCGAGAAAGCCGGCGGGTGCGAGGAACGCGAAGTCGAGCTCCATGCCGGCGAGCGTGAAGAACACTGCGAAGATCGCGTTCTCGAAGTCCTGGAAGACCCGGTGCCCGATCTCGTCCCTGTCGGGGGTGAGGTTTGCGAGCGTGACCCCGAGGAAGAGGCACGAGAGCAGCGACGAGATCCCGATGAGATCTGAGATCCCCGCGGTGAAGAGGATCGCGATGACCGAGGCGCTCGCCAGATGGTCGGCGCGCGCGATGCGGCGGGTGGCGAATACGACCGCGCCGCCGACGAGGCCCCCGATCGCCATCGGCTGAAGCAGCTGGATCAAGGGACCGGCGACGAGGTCGACGGTCGCCGCGTCGCCCTCCATGCGGTCTTGCCGAGCGACGCTCCGCGCGATCTCGAACAGCAGGATGCACGCCATGTTGTTGAGGGCGACCGCCGCGATGAGGGTGCGGGTGAATGTGCCTTTGGCTTTCGACTCGGCGACAATCGCGATGACGGTGGCCGGCGCAGTCGCAATCGCCATCGCAGCGAACATTAGCCCGAGGCCCCAGTCGCCGGTCCCGCCGACCCACATCGCGCCGAAGACGAGCAGCGGCGTGAGGGTTGCCTCAAGCAGGATCAGCAACAGCAGTCGGCGGAACTTCCGGCGCAGGTGCTTGAAGTTGAGGTGATTGCCGACCGCGACTGCGATGAGGCCCAGCGCGAAGTGGGTCATCGGGCGCAGCTCGTGAAGCGCGTCACGACTCACCAGGCCGATCACGCTCGGCCCGAGGAGGGCGCCGATGACGATCTGCCCGGTCATGCCCGGCAGCGAGATCCGCTTGGCCAGCCACCCCGCGAGGACGCCCACCACGAGGATCACAGCGAGCGTCAGAATCGAGTGTCCGGGGTCCAGCATCGAGGGCCCCCGTAGGTAAGCACGCGTGGGCGCCCGTCGGGAAGAAAAGGCCCTCTCGGGGCAATCGCCCTTGACTCTCGTGGTTGCAGTCCCATTGTTCGACCTTCGCCAACTCGCGCCACGTAGACCGCGGGCAAGAGGAGCGTTCTGAGGACGCGCACGTCCCAATGCTGACGCCTGAGGGGGGCGAACCGCTACCCTTCGCCCCGGATGATGTGCCAGCTCCGCCGTCCGCGGTTCGCCTCAGCCGCTCGACGCACTGTGCTTTGCAAGCCGCCCAGCAAAAGGGTGCGCCCGATCGGACCTCGCCGCGCTTTGAGTCGGTAGGAGGCACGATGCACGCGGCGCACGAGCGACAGATGGAGGCGGGCGAGCTTCGGTCCTGCGTGAGCGAGCTCGGGCTCACACGCGACAGGGGTGGCGCGCTGGGGCTTTCGCGTCACGTCAGAGGCACGGTACCAGTCTCGCAGCGTCCAGTGATTCACACCCAAACGCTGCGCCACCATCGCCAGTGGCTCGTCACTCGTTCGTAGCAGCTCCACAGCATCTGCCTTGAACTCTTCCGGATGTCGCTTTCGTCTCACACCCATTGTTCTCTCCTGAGGTGTCAACGAAACCGAGGGAGGCCCAAAGGAGCACTCAGAGGTAGCTACCCGGGGATCAGGAGCCCCCACGGGGCGAGTCACCCCCACTTCCGAGGGCGAGCATCCGGCCGTATTCGTTCCCGGCTTCGACAGCGATGCGGAGTCGAACGCATGAACGGAGCGCCTGCACGTGAGCTACTCCGGTCGGACGGCGTCCAGCAACGAACGAGTCTCGACCGCGGCCTCGCTGCCGTTGTCACACGCGGCGGCCCCCGTGCGCGTCGCTGTTGTACTGGTCGTCGGCGACCGAGTGAGCGGCTCCGCAGCTCAAGAGGTGTCGCATCATCTCGACCTTCCGAAACTGAATCGCGAGATGCAGGCCGGTCGTGCTGCGATACGGCCGGGCGTCGATGCTCGCGCCAGTCGAGAGGAGATAGTCGACGACGGGCACGCGGCCGTTCGCGGCCGCGAACACGAGGGCCTCTCCGAGAATCTCGTCGGGGTCATCGGTGGGAGCGTTGGCCGCTGGCCGGCCGACATCGGCGAAGTTCGGTCGGTAGTCGCCGGGAGGCTTCAACAGCTCGCCCGCGTCCGACACCCAGTCGCGCACCAGGTCGAGCTCGCCGGCTGCGGCGGTGAGCCAGAGCGCGTTTCGGTGAACTCCGTGGTGCACGAGCACGTCGGCCGCGTCGGCCGCGTCGGTCGAGCCGTGCATCGCCGCGGACTCGAGCGGGGTGATGTCTGCGTCGGCGCGCGCCGTCGGATCGGCTCCCGCGTCGAGTAGCTGCGACACCATCGGGCGCAGGTTGAAACACGCGGCGAGGTTGAGCGCGCGGTCGAGCGCTGCGCCTCGCTCGATGAGCACCGCGATGATCTCGGCGGGCACATCGCCGGTCGGCGGCTGGGTCGCGAGCTCGAGCAGCGTGTTGTCCCCGAAGCGAAGATCCACTGCGCCGGGGTCGCGCTCCAGCGCGGCGTCGAGCTCGGCCGCATCGCGCGCGATGAACGCCTGGAAAATGGGCTGCAGGCGTTCGCTGTCCTCGGGTGTCGTGGCCGCGACGAGGGTACATCGCGAGACGAGCGCTCGGCAGCGGCCTGAAATCACTCATGAAGTCGAGAATCGTCATGCCTCGGCTTGACCCTATACCTAAGTACAGGGTTCATGCTCCTGTCATGAGGATCGGTGAAGTCGCCAGCCACGCGGACGTGAACGTCCAGACGCTTCGTTACTACGAGCGGCGGGGCCTCGTTCAGCCGAGCGCACGCTCGCGGTCCGGCTATCGGGTCTACGAGCCCGAGGCGGTGCGCCGGATCCTCTTCATCAAGCGTTCGCAACAGCTCGGCTTCACGCTCAACGAGATCGAGTCGCTGCTCGACCTGCGCGAAGGCGATGGGAGTTGCGTAGACGTGAGCGGCGCGGCGCGCGCGAAGATCGAGGACATCGACGAGCGCATCCGCGGCCTTCAGGGAATGCGTCGCGCGCTCGAGAGCCTCGTTGTGTCGTGTGAGTCGGAGGGCAGCCCTCGCCACTGCCCGCTGCTCGAAGAGCTCGAAAAGGAGGCTGGCTGATGCCCGCTGTGGATCTGGTCTTCGACGACGACTGTCCGAACGTGCCGGCGGCGCGCGCGCAGCTCGAGCGCGCGTTCGAAGCGCTCGGCCTCGAGCCAGCGTGGCGCGAGCTCGTGAACGGGCGCGATGAGTTGCCCGAGTACGCACGCGGCTGATGACCTCTGCGAACGCGCTCGGCGCGTTAGCACCCTCGACCTCGATCGAGCCGTACGAGCCACCCGAAATCCGCACGCGATGCACACCGCGTCGGATGACCACCGAGCCGACCGCCATGTTGGCCGTGGAGACGATCTCGACGTCGTCCGCAGCGATCTCGATCGAGTCGAGCGGCATCTCGATGACGAGCCGAACGCGCGACGTCGTCACGGGGCCCCCGAGGTCCTCCTCGGTGCGGATGAAGACCTCGAAGTCGGTCTCCGGCGGCGCCGGC
>Ga0114933_10001490_pt1 | contig 25988 bp, 23 predicted proteins | sample 4SBtaG_FD_89691 | JGI IMG/M metagenome (GOLD analysis project Ga0114933, IMG submission 89691) | Deep subsurface microbial communities from Kolumbo volcano to uncover new lineages of life (NeLLi) - 4SBTROV12_W25 metaG | ecosystem: Environmental > Aquatic > Marine > Volcanic | place: Kolumbo... | reverse complement strand
GGGTGGGGGTCGCGTTCCGGATCACACCACGCCAGATGGCAGCCGCGCGATCGCGCTCCACGAACGAGCCCTGCTCCATGCGCCCTTCGACGTCCAGCGAGAGGCTGGCGATCTGAGCGTCCGCCGGCATCGGGAAGCGGTAAACGCCTTCGAGCGTGTGGTCGCTGTCGTTGCGGAAGACTTCCTCGATCTCCGTACGCGCGACGTTGCCAACGATCCGCACGCGAACCGAATGACGCGCCAAGTGGAGCGGCCGCTCCTGCTCCTGCCGCTCGCCCGGCCGACGCGCGCGCAACGATCCGATGCCGGCGATCGCGCCCTCGTCATCGGCTCCAGCTTCCTGCGCGACACTCTCGCCGAACTCGGCCCAGGCCATCTCACGCGCCAGGTTCGTGAACGGGGCCACGCTCGGCTCGCCGCCCGCGCGAACGACGCCCTCCTCACCCGCGTTCACAAAGGCCGACTCACCGCTCGCGTCCGCCACGGTCACCACGCCACGCGATACGCGCACGTTCGTGACCTCGTCGGTCGCGCTCAGCTCGAACTTGGTGCCGAGCACCTCGACGCTCCCGGTAGCGGTCTCGAAGCGAGCGTTCGGCCCGTCCTCGAGGTGCGCAATGTCGGCCACGACGTTGCCATCCCGCAGACGAAAGCTGCGCGCACCATCGGTTTGCAGGTCGAGTTCCGTCGCGTGATCGAGCACGAGCGTCGACCCGTCCGAAAGCGTCAGCCGAGCCCGCGTTCGCTCGTCCGTGCGGACCGTCGCGCCGCTCGGGATGGCCTCGTGGGCGGAGAGCGCCACGAAGGCGGTGGCCCCCATGCGTCGCAGCTCGAGCCCACTCCGGTCGTCGTCGGCCGCGCGATCGATCTCGGACACCGTGCCCTCGATGCCATTTGCGGCGACCGGTCCATCACCGCTCTCGTCCCCGAGCAGGTCATCGCCCCCGAAGAAAAGGACCCCGGCCGCGGCGGCGGCCGCCGCGAGGGCGAGGGCGCCGACCAAAGGGAAGATCAGCAGCTTGCCCATCTTGCGCTTGGGCTCAGTCCCACTCGACGCGCCGCCGTCAGGCGCCACCGACGCCTGGACCGACCCTTCGGAGGCCGACTCGCCTCCCGTGCTCTGATGAGCGCCCGAGTGCTCCTCGAGCTGCACGGTCCGGGCGACCGGGGCCTTCTGCGCCCGCGTGACCGGATGGTTCGCAGCGTCCGCCTCGGCGACCGCCTCCCCAACGCCTGGCATCGCGAAACCCGGGTTGGTCGAGCGGCCAGCGTCAGGCTCGTCGCCCGCGTCGCCCTGCTCATCGAGGGCCGCGAGCAAGCGCGCCTCGAAGTCCGCCGAGTGCACGTAGTCGGCGCCGGCCAGCTTCAGCTCCTCGGCGGCCTCGGTCGCCTCGTAACGCAGATCCCTCGCCTCGTCGTCATCGACCAGGAAATCGGCGTGGCGCTCCAGCGCCTGCGCGTCACCGTCGATCACGAGCGCCAGGTCATCGAGAAATGCTTCGTACTTCTGTGCTCGCTCGCTCATCGTCCTGCCTCGTCCGAAAGAATGCTCCTCATGCGCGAGAGGGCGCGGCTGACGCGCTTGCGCGCCGCGGCCTCATCGATCCCACACGCGTTCCCTATCTCTCGATAAGGCAACCCTCCTTGGTAGCGCAGGACGACGGCGTCCCGCTCCGAAGGCTTGAGTCGTTCGAGCGCGGCGCGAACCTTCTCGGCTCGCTCACGCGTCTCGAGCACTTCGTCCGGCAGCTCCGGCTGCCCGTCGGCTCCACGAACCAGGCGCAGTCGACGTTCTCGACGCACCCTGGTCTCCAGCTTCCGAGCGCATTTGCGTCTCGCGATGCCGTATAGCCACGCTCGCACGGAGCCGTCGCCGCGGTAGCCCGGCATGGCTTTGTGAGCGGCGATCAGCGTCTCTTGCGCTGTCTCCTCCGCCTCGGCTTGAGAGCCGAGCAAAGCCATGCACAGCCTACCGATGGCCGCTCCGTGTTCCCGCGCGCAGGCGCTCACCGCATCCCGGTGACGCCCCTCTCCGATCAATTCGGCGATCGGATCCCCACTCATCGCCAACTCCGCACGTGCCTGCATTTCACCCCACACGTGCCTCTGAGGCACTGATCCGTGACCATTTCGTTTCCCCAACCCCAAAAAACGTCAAAAGCCGAGTGATCTCGTGTGGGCACAACTCCGGCATTCCCCGTGCTAAGTTCGTCTGTCCACCCTTCCGAGCGCGGAGATTTTGTGATGACAACCCCTCAAAAGCGGATCGCGATCGGCCGCAACCACGACGGTCGCCTCGAAGCCTTCTACATCAAGCAGGACGGGGTCCTGAGACACAACTGGCAATCCCGCCCCAACTCACTCTGGAAGGGTGAAGTCAGCCTCGGCGCCAACGCGAGCCAAGTCTCGGTGGGCGTGAACGCGGACGGGCGTTTGGAGGTTTTCTACCTCTCCGCCGATGGCGACGTCAGCCACGACTGGCAAACCGCGCCCGGCGGCGACTGGCACGGGACCGAGAGCCTCGGGGCCAACGCCCGTTCCCTCGATGTCTCGAGCAACGAGGACGGCCGACTGGAGCTCTTCTGGGTCGGCTCCGATGGCGCCCTCTGGCACGACTGGCAGCTCACGCCCAACGGTGACTGGAGCGGCAAGGAGAAGCTCGGCGACTCCGCGCGCGACGTCGCGGTCGGCCGCAACCAAGATGGGCGGCTCGAGGTGTTCTACCTGGCCGACGGCGGCGAGCTGAAGCACGACTGGCAGCTCACCCCGAACGGCGACTGGCACGGGCCTGAAGCCCTCGAGGGCAAGGGCACCCAGGTGGTGGTCGGCCCCAACGCGGACGGTCGCCTCGAGGTCTTCTGGATCGACGCCGAGTCCAAGCGCATCCACCACGACTGGCAGACCGAAGCCAATGGCGACTGGTTCGGCGCCGAGGCGCTGAACGCTCACGCGAGCCGGCTCGCGCTCGCGCAGAACGTGAACGGGCGACTGGAGCTCTTCTACGTCGACGCCGAAGGTCACATCCGCAACACCTGGCAGGTAGCGCCCAACGGCGACTGGGGCAGCGACGGCGAATCGCTCGGCTCCAAAGCCACGGACCTCGACGTCGGACGCAACGCCGATGGGCGACTGGAGATCTTCTACTTCGGGCCCGGCGACGAGATCTGGCACAACTGGCAGCCCGCTCCCGGGCGCGGTCCGTGGAACACGATCGTGCATTACGAGGGCGGACGCCCGACCGCCGGCTGAGCTCGATGCGGGCCTGCGTCCTCGCCTCCATGCTCTTCGCTCAGGGCTTGGCGCTCGCTGGGCCAGCGGTCGCTCAGACCAACCTCGGCGGCGATCTCATCGCCGCCGAGCGCATGGGCGAGGAGTTGCGTCAGCGCAACCGCGCCGATCGGCTCAACATGCGCCTCGCGTATGCGTTGTTGGCCCTGCTCGCCATCCTCATCCCTGTGGCGCGACGGCTCATGAAGGCCCGCGCCGCTGAGGCCGAGGCGGCCGCGGCAGCCTACGAAGCGCGCGAGGAGCGAGCGGAGGCAGAGGCCACGGAGAAGGTCGAGTGTGCCTCTTGCGGGACGCTCAACGACCTCGACGCGGATTACTGCAAGGAGTGCGCGTCACGCCTTACCGCGCGCAGCTGCGCTTCCTGCGAGACCGAGAACGACGCCGATGCGCGCTTCTGCATCGAGTGCGCGGCTTCGTTGACGTGACGCCTACTCGGCGTCCGCGATCATCGGGAGCCGAGAACGGTGCTGAGGCCCCCGCTTGCGCGTCGCCTGTACCGTCGGGTCCGGCGTCTCGAACGGACCCAAGGCGGTGAGGCCCGCCGCGGCGAGCATCGCTCGGTCCTCGTCGACGGCCGTGTTCCCCGCCGTCAGCAGCTTGGCGCCGTAGAAGATCGAGTTGGCGCCCGCCTGGAAACACAGGAGCTGCGCCTCCCGACTCAGCGACTCACGCCCAGCGCTGAGGCGGACGAGAGAGAGCGGCATCAAGATGCGCGCCGTGGCACACATGCGAACCAGCTCGACTGGATCGACGGGCGGCTGCTCCTCGAGCGGCGTGCCCTCCATCGCCACGAGCGCGTTGATCGGCACGCTGCCCGGGTGAGGGTCGAGGTTCGCCAGCGTCCGGAGCAGTTCGCACCGGTCGTCGAGGCCCTCTCCGAGGCCGATGATGCCGCCACAGCAGAGACTGATTCCGGCCTCCTGCACGCGTGCCAGCGTGAGCAGGCGCTCCGCGTAGGTGCGGGTCGTCACCACCTCGCCGTAGTATTCCTCGCTGGTGTCGAGGTTGTGGTTGTAGGCGGTGAGCCCCGCCTCAGCGAGCTGTCGGGCCTGCTCCTCGTCGAGCATGCCCAGGGTCGCGCAGGCCTCCAGGCCCTCTTCGCGAATGCCCCGCACCATGGTCAGCACCTTCTCGAAGGCCGTCCCGTGAAGGGCGTCACGCCAGGCCGCTCCCATACAGAAGCGGGTGGCACCCGAGGCGCGCGCCTGTCGCACGGCGTGCATCACCTCGTCGACACTGAGCATTTTCTCCCGCTCCACCGCCGTCTCGTGCTTGGAGCTCTGGGAGCAGTAGGAGCAGTCCTCCTGGCAGCCGCCCGTCTTGACCGAGAGCAGCGTACAGAGCTGAATCGCGTCCGGGCTGTGCAGCTCACGGTGCACCGTCTGGGCGCGATGCAAGAGTTGAGTCAGCGGAAGATCATGGATCGCGCGGACTTCCTCGGGGGTCCAGTCGTGTCGAAGCTCGCTCATCGCCACAGGCGTACCCCTCGTCCAGGGACTCGGCAAGCCGGTAGGGCTGCACTTTCGGATCGTCGCTGCTAGCTTGCGCACCGTGGACGTGGGCGATCCTCGAGGGGCATTGGATCGGGCCGCGGAGCGAACCCTCTCGATCATCTCTGAAGCCCCACCGCTGGCGTTGCTCGCCGTCGTCGCGGCGCTCTTCGAATTGGCCCTCGCGCGCCTCGGGTGGCACGGCCTGCCGGACGTCATCGATCTCGAAGACTTGCGGCAGCTGCGCGATCTTGCGCGCTTCCCGAGGAACCTCGCCGCGGTGAGTGGCCTGGTGGCGCTGATCGCGTCCCTGCTCTCGTTCCTGAAGCTCTCGGGTCACGCGACGATCGGCCGGCGGCTCGTGGTCGCGACCTTCAGCGGGGTGTTCGTGCCGAGCATTCTCGTGGCGACGGTGCTCCCCTACGCTTCGGTGCGGGCCCGCCTCGTCGTCTTCAGCCTCGCAGCGGCCAACGTGCTGATCACGCTGCTCGCCATGACCGCAGCCCGCTATCGACCGGCCGCCCCCTTGCGGCTGGCGACCGGCCTCCTGGCGGCGACGGCGTTCCTCTCTCTCAGCGTGGTTGGGCTCGGCCTGCTGATGTCGAGCCAAGGTGGACCGCTGGGCTGGATTGCGGCCTTTTTTGTCTCCCGCCTCGAGAGCAGCCAACGAGCCCTGCTCATGCTTCGGCATCTGGGGGAGGTCGCCTGGATGGTCGTGCTCGTCGGCGGCGCGATGGCTGCCCTGCAGGCAGAGAAACGAGGGCGCAACGCTCGGTTCTTGGCGGCCGCACTCATCCTGCTCGGCGTCGTCGGCGCGTGTTTGTGGGCACACGACGAGCTCGGCCATCGGTTCCGGCTCATGATTTTCGGCGCCTTCCGACTCGGGCTCTTTCTCGACCAGGTCCCAACGCTCTACGCGGTCCCCCTCGGCATCGGGCTCGGCGGCGGTGTGGTCGCGTTGACCGCGAACGGCAAGGAAATCCGTCAGCTCGGCATGGGCCTGCTGCTCTGGCTCGCCGCCGGCTACGCACCCCACACCTCCGCCCAGCTGCTCTACCTGGTGCTCGGGGCGATGCTCATCTCCCGCAGCGCACAGGCGAGGGACCCGAGCGGAGCCTGGCGTCAGCGACACCCGTGGCTGCGCTTGATGCAGCGGATCGAGCACTCCAGGTCATCGGTGGCCGATCCGCCAGAGCGCTAGCCGCCCCATCAATCGCCGGCGATCTCAGCAGACTCCGCGCCGAGTTCGAAGTCCACGGTCGTCTCCTGCTCGGTCGCGACGGTCACCGACCGGCTCAGCACCACGGGGTTCGACCAACGGATGCGCCCCGCGCCGCGGCCGACCACACGCCAGCCCTCGTGCCAGAGGCGGAGCGTGTAAATGCCGGGCGGCACCTCGGGAATCTCGAAGCGCCCGCGCTCGTCGGTGACCGCGAAGTAGGGGTGCTCGAAGGCGTGGACCCACGCCTGCTGCCAGCCATGACCGGCGTCACAGACCAGTCGGAGCACCGTCGGCTCGGCCAGCGTTCGCTCCACCAGAGAGCCTCGTTCCGGCAGCCCAAGGTCGATCATCGAACGTTCTCCAGCAAAGCCGTGCACGTTGTGCAGAACCTCATCGGAGTTGCGAAACAGCAACGCGCCCACGCCGACGGCTGTGATGTGCGGTTCGAATCGACATCCGACGTTGTCAACGACCGCGGCCGGCCGCTCCTCGGGAAGCGCCGCTCCTGTTCGGATGTCGATCGAGACGACGACGTCAGATACCCCGCCGCTCGGCGACACCGTGAGCGTGCGAGCCGGCTGCGAATCGCCGCAGACGTCGTTGTGCGCCAGGACCGGCGAGCGGGGAGGCTCAGGCACTTCGCCGCGCCAGCGAACGTTGCCGCGGATGCTCCCCGACTCGGTCACCTCGACCACGCGATAGGTCGGCTCGGCGGTCGGCGCCTCCGTCGTCTCACCTCCGCGAGAGCGCGAAGGACCAGAGGTTCGATCGTCGCCATCCGAACAGGCAATGAACGTCATCGCGACGAAGCACGTCGCGATTACACTCATACGTTCCCCCCTGTTCAACGCTCGCCTCCGCGAAGGCGAATAGCACGACACGATCACGTTGCGGAGTTTGTTCGTTGCACGGCGGACGATCGATCTTGCACGACCGACCCAAAGCGATCGAAGAAAGCGCGATCCGTTGCTCGACGGCGCGAGGTTTGGAAGGCTGTCGCTCGATGAAGAGTCGAGCCGCAATCGCGCTGATGATCTGTCTGTTCTCGTGTGCGACCGCGCGCGCCCAAGAGGACTGCCCGCCAGACGCGGTCGGTTGTCACGCCGAGGACGTCGACTTCCAACATCGCGACGCGCTTTTCGATGATGTGATGTTCGACAGCGGATGGGTCCCCGCGGGCGCTCCGCTGCAGGTGCGCTTCGCGCTCTTCCTCGGCGGCTCGACTCAGGTCGACATGGGCGGGACGTCCGTGACCGCGTGGCCTCCGCCGCTGGACGCGTCGGTGCTCGGAAGGCCGGGCACGGGCCGGCTCGCCATCAACTACGGACTCGAGATCATCGCTCGCATTCGGTTCGACGTGACCGTCGCTGGCGCTCGCTACAACTGGGAAGGCGACATTCCGATCCCAGGCGGGGTGCCCGCCGACCTGCGCATGGCCGATGAGATGGTCTTCGATCCCTTCCTGCTCCCCCCGGACGCGGTGCCCGCGACGGTGATGGACGAGACCGGCGCGATCCGAGTCATCAACTACGACATCAGCGACTCCCTCATTCCCATCCCGGGGATCTCGGGCGGGTTCGTTCTGACCGCCACCGCGGGACTCGAGGCCGCCTACCTGACCCATCGCATCGTGGTCGACGACGCGGTCGACGCGATCGAGACCGAGGGCGCCTCGGTCGTCGTGCGCGCCGACCCGGAGGCCCCGGAGCTCGGCGGCGCCAAGGACGTGCGGCTGACGCCCGAGGGCTTGGTCACGTACGACGGCACGATCACGCTGGCTCCGAGCCTCTTCATCTCCATCGCCGGCCGCCGCTTCGATCTGCCGATCTCCGACCTCCCCATCCCGATCGGTCCGTTCGACTCCAACACCGACTTCAATACGGCCGAGGTCCACGTGCCGCTTCCCGACATCCGCGTGGACCCGACCTCCTTGGCCTTCGAGAACACCCGCGTCGGCGACTCGACGCAGCTCCTGCTCACCGTTCACAACGACGGCGAGGCGCCGCTCGAGGTGAGCGTCCGCGAGCCCGCGCCTCCGTTCAGCTCCGCCGAGACGGGGCTGATGGTGCCGCCAAGCTCGAGCGCTCGGCTCGCCATCGACTTCGAGCCATTCACCAGCGGCGACCGAAGCGCGGTCCTCTTCCTGGCCAGCAACGACCCCGACGAGCCGCTCGTCACGGTTCAGCTCAACGGAACCGCGTTCGGGAGTGCAGACGCAGGGGTGTCAGCCGACGGCGGCGAGGGCGGCTCCCCCACCGACGGCGGCTGCAGCTGTCGGGCGGCCAGGCCTTCCACCGGCCGCCTCGGCTGGATCCCACTGCTGGGACTCGGTTGGCTGGTCAGTCGAGTCCGGCGACGGCGTCTTTGATGCGCGCCAGCCCGTTCTCGATGTTCTCCAGCGACGTGGCGTAGCTCATGCGCATGTAGCCCGGCGCCCCGAAGGCAGTTCCCGGCACGAGCGCGCAGCCTGCCTTCTCGAGGAGCCAGCCGCCGATCGCGAGATCGTCCTCGAGCACGGTTCCGTCATACGACCGACCGATGAGACCACTGACGTTGGGGAACGCGTAGAAGGCTCCCTCGGGCTCTCGACAGCGGATGCCTTCGATCGCGTTGAGCCCATCGATGATGACGCGGCGGCGCTCCGCAAAGGCGACGCGCATCTCATCGACGGCGCTCATGTCCGCGCGCAGGGCCTCGATGGCTCCGTGCTGAGCCATCGCCGCCGGGTTGGTGGTCGACTGGCCCTGAATCTTCTCCACGGCCTTGGCGACGTGGGCAGGCGCGAGCGCCCAACCCACCCGCCACCCCGTCATGGCGTAGGTCTTGGAAACACCATCGACGATGATCACGCGATCGCGCAGGTCCGGCGCCACGCTCAGCAGAGAGTGCTGCTCGAAGCCGTCGTACACGAGCTCCCCGTAGATCTCGTCCGTGATGATCCAGAAGTCGCCCGCCTCTCGAAGCACCTGCGCGAGCTCTTCGAGGTGCTCTTTCCCGTAGGCGGCGCCGGTCGGGTTCGAGGGTGAGCAGAGGATCAGCGCCTTGGTCTTGTCGCTGACCGCCGCTCGAAGCGCGTCCGGGGTGAGGCGAAAACCATCCTCCTCACGGGTCGAGACGACCTTGGGCACCGCGCCGACGAAGCTCACCTGAGCGGGGTAACTCACCCAGTAGGGCGCCGGAATGATGACCTCGTCGCCGGCCTCGTAGAGCACGAGCGCGAGGTTGAAGAGCGTGTGCTTGGCGCCGACGGAGGCGACGATCTCGGAGATCTCGTGGCTCACGCCGCGTCGGCGAAGCGACTCAGCGCGGATCGCCTCGAGGAGCGGGGTGATGCCTCGGACCTTGGTGTAGCCGGTCGCCCCGTCATCGAGCGCGGACTTCGCGGCGTCCCGGATGTGCTTGGGCGTGATGAAGTCGGGCTGTCCGACACCGAAGCTGATCACATCGACGCCCGAAGCTCGAAGCTCCGCTGCACGTTGCGTGATGGCGAGGGTCGCGGAGGGCTGCATCGAACGGACTCGGCTCGCGAGTTCGAAGGTCATGATCTTCCTCGTTGGAGTGTCTGCCAGGAACCAGCGGCCAGCTCACATGAGCGGGCCACCCGGGTTGGCGGGTACCACGACAAATACCTGTCGGGTATCCAGGATCGCCGTGCCGGTCCGAACGTCGATGAACGCGACGAAGACCTGAGCCCGCACATCCCCGGGGTAGAAGTCGTTCTGGAACGTGATGCGGAAATCCACGAGGGTCCCCGGAATCACTCCAAAGAAGGTCGATTCGTCGACAAAAGCGACCGCCTGATCGTGCTCCAGGCCCGTGGGAGGGGTCCAGCACGTGGCCGCAGGGGGGGTCGCTCGGCAGGCCGGCTGGCGCCGCTTCACGAAACGTGAGGCGTCGACGCCGAGCGCGTCGCTCGGGTCGTCACGCACGCCGGTGTCGAGGTCCAGGGGCACGCGGGTCGCCACGGTCTCGATGGCTCCGACCACTGTGTCGATGAAGACCGTGTCGCTTCCGCCACCCGCCGGCAGGTCGTAGACGAGCGCGTTGCCGTCGAGATCGACCGAACCGCTCTCCTCGGCGGTGCGCCGCAGATAGTAGCAAGGCGAGAATCCGTCCGGCCCGACGGAGGCCGCGCAGCCCCCGCCGAAGCTACGGGCGTTGATGCCGATGAACTTGGCGCCCCGACGGTTCATCTCGGCGATGGTGTCGGTCCAAACGGCCGGTGCGGGCGAGATGCCGGTGTAGGGAGCGCAGCTCGAATCTTCGCCGGGAGGCCCCTCGTGGGCGCAGATGTCGGTGAAGAGCACGACGATCGGCAAGGCCGAGTCGCGGAAGCACGGAGCGCCCCACCCCGTGTCCAGGCAGTCACCCACGTGACGCCGCATCGAGTAGCTCGAGCCGCTCGACCACATGCCGCCTTCCCCGGTGAGCACCTGGTAGATCGCTTCGGTCTGCGACTCCGGCCCGTCACCGCCGCCGTGCAACGCCATGCCATTGAACGCCGTCTGCACGTCGGCCGCGAGAGCGGGCGGCGTCATGCGAATCGCGAGGATGAACGGCTCGTCCAGTCCGCCGCCGTAGCCGCCGAAGGGGAAGTCGTCGTGCTGACCGCCGCCCACCCAGGCGTCGGGAATGGTCTCGGTGATCCGGTCGATCAGCCCGGTGCCCGGCGTGGAGACTGTCGCTTTCACGCGGTCGAGTGTGCCGCCCATGGAGCCGGTCGTATCGGTCACGAAAAACACATCCGCTACGCGAATGCTCGTGCCGAACTGGAGATCTCGCTCCACTGGCGGCCCGTTGTGCGGGAGCACGACATAGAAGTGCTCTCGCGGGATCTCGCATGCCGCCGATGTCGCGCACCCGCAGTCGATCCCCGTCATTCCGTCGGGACAGTTGAAGCGCTCGTACGCGCCCTCGGCGAGGTCGTCGACGCCGTCGCCGTCACTGTCCCCATCGCAGGGGTCGGTACCGAGCGCCGCCTCGTCAGCATCGCCGAGGCCATCGTTGTCGCTGTCGAGGTCGACGAAGTCCGCACGTCCGTCGGGCTCACGCATGCTCGTAACCGGGTTGATCTCGTCCGGGCAGGCTACGGGCGGCGTGTTCGGATCGCCGTCGCCCGCCTCTTCACTGTCGAGCACCGTGTCTCCGTCGGAGTCGGTGTCGATGTAGTTCGGCAGCCCGTCCATGTCGGAGTCGATCGCGCCCTCGTGCAGGTCCAGGATCGAGTCGCCATCCGAGTCGGTGTCCCGCACGTCGGGAGTGCCGTCGCCGTCGGTGTCGCGCGGCTCGTCGCCCTCGCCCCACTCGTCCCGGTTGGAAAGCCCATCCCCGTCCACGTCGTCGTCGACCGCGTCGTCCACGCCGTCGCCATCCAGATCGCCGGTCTGTTCACTGTCGGGGAGCCCATCGCCGTTGGCGTCCAGGTCCAAGAAATCGGGCGTGCCGTCGAGATCCGTGTCCACCGGCGGCGTGGTGCAGTTCGCGTCGCCCGCCTCGTCGATGTCGAGGAACCCGTCGCCGTCCGAGTCATCGTCCTGATCGTTGCCGATGCCATCGCCGTCCGGATCGTCGGTGCCCTCATCGAGCGCCGAAATCGTGTCCATGTCGCGATCGTCTGCCGGAGAGCAGCGCACGACCACTTCCCCCGCGTCCACCGGCAGCGGCCCCGCGTCCGTGGGCTCCGGGTTGGAGTCCCCACAAGCGATCAGAAAAGCGGGGGCAAGCGCCACCAGAAAGAACCTACGCCAAGCCATCAGTGCTCCTCGACCACGCCTCACCCACACGTGTGAGCGCGGTTCTCCGAAGCAGCGTGCAACAGCACTGAAACCCATGCAAGGGCGTGTGCATTGACAGGAATGCCCGAATTGGGTAGCAGTCGTCCCCACTCCGGAGGGGGAAACTGATGTCGACGCTCAACGCGATCCAGGCGACCAACGCCAAGGGAATGTACGCAGGCACCACACTCGTGGCGGCCCTGTTCATCGGCTCCGTGTTCGCGCTGGGGTGTTCCACGCCGGAATACCCGACTTGTGAGAACGATGAGACGTGCCACACGGACGAACACTGCGTGAATGGCCAGTGTCAGCAGTGCCGTGACGACAGCGACTGCCCGGCGGGCCAGAGCTGCGCGAGCGGTCGCTGCGAGCCCATCCCGGGCTGGTGCGGCTCGGATGCAGATTGCCCGGCTGGGCAGCAATGCATCGACAACCGGTGCGTGGCGCCGGCCGTCGTGGAGGCGCCGATCGAAACGCCGGCGCAGTGCTCGCTCTCGAGCATCAACTTCGCCTACGACCAGGACGAGATCACCTCCGGCGCAGGCAACACGCTGCAGGCGAACGCCGAGTGCATCCAGCAGCGCGACATCCCGCACGTGACCATCGTGGGTCACTGCGATCCGCGCGGCACGGAGGAGTACAACCTGGCGCTCGGCCACCGTCGCGCGCAGGGTGTGCAGGCCTACATGGGTCGCCTCGGCGTGCAGCGCAGCCGCATGGGCACCCAGTCCATGGGCGAAGAGATGGCGCGCGGCAGCAGCGAGTCGAGTTGGGCCCGCGACCGCCGTGCGGACGTCGAGGAGCGCTGAGCTCAGTCCGTTCAAACTCGCGCTGGCCCTCTTTTGTGGCAGCGCGTGTTTGTCGGCCTGCTTCACGAGCGCGGCGGACGGCGAGTCACTTCGCCGCAGCGTTCGACAGCTCGAGCAGGGACAGGAGACGCAGCGTGAGGAGCTCCAAGCGGAGATCTCCCACGCGTCGACCAAGGTCCAAGAGCTCGAGGATGTGCTGGAGCGCGCGACCAAGCTCGTGACCCGCGCGAGCGCGGACACGGGCGCCCAGGTCGAGCAGCTTCAGCAGCAGGTCATGGCCCTCGAGGGTCAGCTGGCGGAGCTGCGAAACGAGGTGCAGCGCCAGCAGACGGCGTCGACCGAACAGCAGGCCGACGTTCAGCGTCAGCTGAAGCGCATCGCCGGCCGGGTCGGGCTGGACTCGGCGGTCGACGACTCCGAGATCCCGGCGGGCGCCGATGAGCATTTCGCGCTGGCCGAGCGAGCGTACGCCGCCCGAGAGTTCTCACGGGCGCGCACTCTCTTCCGGGCCTTCGCGCAGCGTCACGCTGAGGACGAGCGCATCGACAACGCGCAGTATCGCGTCGGGATGAGCTACATGGAGGAGCAGCGCCCCGCCACGGCCCTCGGTGAGCTTCAGCGGGTCGTAGCAGACCACCCACGCGGCGATGTAGCGGACGATGCGCTGCTCGGGATGTCTCAGGCGTTCTACGCGCTGCACGCGTGCACAGACGCTCGTACGACCGCCAACGCGCTGATACGCGCCCATCGGCGCTCTCCGCTCGTTGGTCAAGCTCGCGCGCTCCTGCGCCAGGTGCAGCGCGCGCCCGCGAGTTACTGCACGCGCTGAGCGCTCAGCTCGCCTCTCGCCAGACCGGTGCGAGCGTCTTGATGTATTGCAGGACCGCCTCGAGCGCCGCACCTTCCACGGGCTGAGGGCCCATGTCGGTGCCCTCGATCCCCTCGGTGATCGTGCGCCGCAGCGCTTCGTCGGAGGGCAGGTCGTCTCCCTCGACGGTGCGTGGATAGGCCCCGGTCGTCAGATCGGCCGGTCGCGGATCCATCGTGGACCCATAGTGACCGTCGCCGGCCCCATGCTGGCCGTGACAGCCGCGGCAGCGCTGCATGTAGACGATCTCGCCCAGGTTGAGCACATCGGGGGCGATCTCCGCGCCTCCCAGCGTCATCGGCTGCTCAAAGGAGCGCTCTCCCGAGCCACACCCGAGCCCCAGACCGATGGCCAGCAGGAGAACGGTGAACCGGCTCATGGTTGCTCCGCGACCAATCGGGCGATGTCATGCTCGAGCTGCTCGATGCCCTCCCGATCGGTGGAGTACATGCCGCGCATCGTGGCCCGGCGATCGACCAGCAGGAAGCGCCCCGTGTGGAGAATGTCGTAGCGCCCGTCGTCGCGCACCATGCGGTCTCCCATGGGCAAACGGAAGGAGCGCAGCACGACCCGGTTCACGTCGTCCACCGTGCCCGTGAGGAAGGTCCAGCGGCCGAGGTCAGCCCCATACCTATCAGCGTAGGCGCGCAGGACTTCCGGTGTGTCGACGGCGGGATCGACGCTGATCGACACAAAACGCACGTCGGGATCGGTGACGCGCCGCTGCAGGTTGGCCATCGTCGTGCTCATGACCGGGCAGATCTCGGGGCAGCTGGTGAAGATCAGGTCGGCAACCCAGACCTTGCCTCGAAGCTCGCTCGAGCTGAACTCGTCCCCGTCCTGGTCGACGAGTTCGAACTCGGAGATCGGCACCATCTCCGGCAACGGGTCCTCGTGCTCACCACACGCGACGAGCAGGAGGCTGGCGATCAGCGCCCAGCGCATTCGCTCAACTCGCAGCGACGTCGATGGCCAGGGCCGCGAGCAGCACCGGAAGGTAGACCAGCGAGACCAGAAAGAGCTGGCGAGCCCAGCGGTTTCCGGCCGATTCGCGCAGTCCGATGACCGTCCAGCCGAGGAAGGTCAGCCCGAGAAGCGTTGCTGCGACGCCGTAGATGACGCCAGCGATGCCGAGCGGGATCAGCAGGAGGCTGACCGGCAGAAGCACCGCCGCCCAGGCGACCGCGTGGTACTTCGCGACCCGGACGCCGCGCACGGCCGGCAACACCTTGAGGCCGGCCTTCGCGTACTCGTTCTTGCGGAAGATGCTGATCGCGATGAAGTGCGGCATCTGCCACAGGAAGAGGATGCCGAAGAGAACGAGCCCAGGCGCCGCGATCTCACCGGTAGCGGCCGTCCACCCCATCAGCGGAGGCAGCGCACCCGGAACCGCGCCGACCACGAGAGCAGCCGGGCTCTTCTGCTTCATCGGGGTGTAGATCATCACGTAGGAAACCAACGCGACGGCGGCGAGCAGACCGGTGAGCGGATTCGCGACCCACGTCAGAATCGGCACGGAGACCGCCCCGAGGGCGATCCCGAACGCCAGCGCGTGGTTCGGATCCAGGCGACCAGCAGGCAGCGGGCGGTTCTTCGTCCGGGCCATGTGCCCGTCGAGGTCTCGCTCCAGCCAGCAGTTGAGCGTGTTGGCGGAGCCCACGACGATCGCGGTGGCCAAGAGCGTCAACAGGATGGTCGACCACGGCAACTCGGCCATGCCGGTGTAGTGGCCCAGCCAGATCCCGCCGGCGCCGGTGACGAGCACCATGAACGTGATCCGCGGTTTCGTGAGAGCCACGAGATCGCGCAGAATCGAGGAACTGCCTGTGCGCGCTGCGGTAGTCATTGTGTGGGGCCCGTTACCTGTGAGGGACGAGCGGTGGGGCGTGTTAGCAAGCCCGCTCGGAGCCCGTCAACCCGGCGGATAGGTCCACCGCAACTCGAAGGCAAGCTCAGCGGAGCATTATCGCGGCTACCAGCGCTGCGATCCCGATGAGGGCCAGCACGCCGCCGAGACCGAGGATCACCCATGGGGCGGCCGAGTTGCCGACCGCCGGGCCCACCGAGGAAACCGGTGCCGAGACCGCCGCCGGCGGCTCGGAGGGCTTTGGATCCGCCGGTGGCGGTGGCGTCGACTGGGCCGACTCAGGGGGCAGAGCCCGCATCGCGCCGGTCAGGACCTTGCCGCGCGCGACCTGCTTGAGCGCGTTCGCGAAGCCCGCCGCCGTCTCGTAGCGATCCTTGGGAGCCTTCGCGAGCGACCTGGCGATCGCTTCTTCGAGACCCTGTGGGAACTCACGTTCGGGGCTCCGCTCGGTGAGCGGAATCGGCGGCTCCTTGATGTGCCGTTGGATGTACTCCATCGGCTGCTTGGCATCGAAGGGCAGCTTCCCGGTCAGAAGCTCATAGAGAATGATCCCGAGCGAGTAGATGTCGGATCGCCCGTCGAGCGTCTCGCCGCGCGCCTGCTCTGGGCTCATGAACTCCGGCGTCCCGAAGACCATGCCCTCCTGCGTGAGGATCAAGGAGCCGGGCCGCATCTGTTGCTCACTGAGCTTGGCCAGACCGAAATCGAGCACCTTCGGGAAGTCCTCGATGCCGCCCTGCGAAGTCAGAAAGATATTCTCGGGTTTGAGATCTCGGTGGACGATGCCCGCGCGGTGGGCTTCTTCGAGGGCCCCGCAGGCTTGAATCATGATGTTGATCGCGCGGGTCGGCTCCATCGGGCCTTCCTTGCGCACGGTCTGGGCGAGGTTCCGCCCCTCGAGATACTCCATCACGAAGTAACAGGCGTTGTCGTCGAGCTGACCGTAGAGGAACACCCGAGCGGTGTTCGGGTGCGAGAGGTGGCTCATCGCGCGGGCCTCCCGCTTGAAGCGGGTGACGAGGTCTTTTCGCGACAGATACCGCTTGTGCAGGATCTTGATCGCGACGAAACGACGCATCTCGGGCTGCTCGGCCTTGTAGACCGCGCCCATGCCGCCACTGCCGATCTTCTCCAGCACGCGAAACTGGCCAGAGATGTCCCGGCCTAGATACGGGTCCGCCACGGCGCGGAGCATATCACCCCGACTCGACTCCACCACCGCCGCGGACTACGTGCATGCATAGATGCGTGCCTACCCGGTCGAGCGGCTGCGCAAGATGACGCGCGCAGAAGCGGTTCAGCTCTCCCGCTGGGCCCGGTCCGCGCCCCTCGCCGCGCTCGAGCGCAGGGGTCGGCAGGCGCGTGGTTGGCTCGGAGCGCCGCTGGAACTGCGGCTCGGCACCGCCGTGCAATGGAGCGATGAGGCGCCCGCCAGCGAGGGCGCGTACGTGCTCCTCGAGGGTCTTCGCCCAGCGGGCTTATTTCTCGGCCCGCGGATCGCATCGGCGATCGTCGCACGCTCACTCGGCGCCGGGATCGAGACGATCGGTGGGCGCGGTCCTCTCGGCGCCATCGAGGCGGGCGTGCTCGCGTACGCCGTAGCCCGCTGGTTGGGCGAGGGTCCGTTCAGCGTCGGAGCCGTTTTTGGCTACGCGCCGGCGCTCGTCGAAGCCGTGGGGCCTCGACTCACCTGGCCGTTCGAGCTCTCGCTCGGAGAGGCTCGCGGACGGGGGGCGCTCTGGCTCCCAGACAGCGTAGGCATCCGAGCTTCACCGCCAGCGGCCGCGCCCGGATGGCTGCCGGTGACGCTGCTGGCGGAGGCGGGACGGGCGACCCTGAGCGCCGCCGAGATCGCCGACTTCGCTCCGGGCGACGTGCTCATCCCCGACCGAATCGACGTCGATCTGCAGGGTATGGGCACATTGAACCTTCGCGTGCGAGGCACCGGGCTCTCGCTCGTCTGCCGCAACTCGGCGAAGGAGCTCGAGTTCCTGGGCATCGAAGAAGACGCACTCGCGGCCACTCGCGGCCGACGGGTGTCCGTCAACGAAGGACCGAACATGTCTGACGAGACGATCGCGAAAATGGGCGACACCCCGGTCACGCTGCACGTGGAGATCGCTCGCGTTGAGATGAGCCTCTCCGAGGTGGCGGGGCTCTCCGTTGGGGAGGTGCTGCGTACCGGCCGGACGCTGAGCGAACAGGTGACGCTTCGCGCGGGGGAGCGGGCGGTCGCGCGCGGCGAGCTCGTCGACGTCGACGGTGAGCTCGGAGTGCAGATCAGCGAAGTGCTGAGCGCGTCCTGATCAGTCGAGCGGCTCGACGACGAAGTTGCCGTGCACGAGCGGGCCCTCGGCCAAGAGCGCGCTGTCGCCAGCCGAGTCGAAGACCGCCATCCGGTAAAAGTCTCGCTCGGGCTCGACCACGGTGAGGGGCGTGACGTCGAAGTTGACCGTCACCGTCGTGTCAGCGTGGCGAGACCGGCCATGACCGTGATCGCCGCTCTGCACGTGAACGTGAAGCGAAGTCACGTCGACCGTGTCACCGGCCCGAACGCGCGGAAGACCGCGCAGGCCATGACAGTGACGAAGCCGGTAGCGATCGCCTCCCCGGTGGTGACGCCCGTTGCCACGGTAGTGACAGCGGACACGGTCGAGCGTGTCAGCCCTCGTGAAGACAACGTCTGCGCGGCCACGTCCGCTGGAGCCAGAGACCACCGTCAGCTCCGATGGGATCGTCACCCGCGCCTGATCCGCCGTGATGGCCAGTGAGCCATCCGTGTATCGCGTCGGGCGGTAGAAACGGCTGGCCGTAACGGTCTCGACGGTCGGCGTGCCCTCGATGATCGTGCGGTCACCCGGCGTGCCGCGATCCTGAACGCTGACCCGGTAGGTGAACCCGGTCTCGCCGTTGACCGTGGCACTGCCCCCGAAATCACCGAGGATCGAACCGTTGATGCGGCAGAGCACGTACTCGGGGCTCGCGAGCACGACGCCCTCCGTGACCGAGAGGTGGACCCAGTCCCCGCTCGCGCCGGTGTCGCCGCCGGTGATTCGACCGACGCCGAGATCTCCACCCGCCAATACCCCGAGGCCCGAGATCTCGCACTGGTCAGTCACAACCAGCTCCGCCGAGGACTCACCGACATCCCCCGCCGGCTGACATCCGACGAGAGCGGTAAGGGCGGCAACGAAAACGACGCGCTGGATCAAGGATGCTCCTCCGACCTAAGGGCTACGGTCCGAACCAAGTGTGCACGATTCGTACACCTGATTCAAGCAGACGGCACGTCGCTCTGGTATCGTTCTACCAGGGTTGACCTCTCTAGCTCCTCCGGATCCGCAATGTCGCACCAAAGCGGCGCTCGACTTCGCATCTTCTGGCTAGCCTCCGCGCTTTTGGCTCTGGGTTGTTCCGAGCGGCCCAACTTCGAGCCAGGGGACGAGTGCGAGCTCAATACCGAGTGCGCCGCCCGGCTCGTCTGCCGCATTGGCCGGTGTCGGGTCGAGTGCCGAGCGCAGCGGGACTGTCCCGTCGGACTCGACTGCGTCCGGGACGCCGAGGGGCTCGGCGCATGCCAGCTGCCCACCGAGACCACGTGCTCATTCGCCTCGGAGTGTCTCGACGTGCTCGTGTGCCGATTCGGACGGTGCACCAATGTCTGCGAAACGGACGTCGACTGTCCGCCAGGCGCGCGCTGTGAGCCAGACGAAGCGGGCATGCTCGGCTGCCGCGACGCATCCGACACGGAATGCGCCCTCAACAGCGACTGCCCGAACCCGCTCATCTGCGCCCCCGATGATCGCTGCCGCGAGCAGTGTCAGGGTGACCGCGACTGCCGGGACGGCACGGTCTGTCTGTCGACCATGTCGCCCACTGTGTGCGTGGCGCCCGAGCTGCGGCCGGACGCCGGCTTCGACGCGGGCACGAGTCCGACCGACGCAGGCGCCGGGGACGCTGGCCCCGACGCCGGTTCGACGGACGCAGGTTCGATGGACGCGGGTTCGACGGACGCAGGTTCGACGGACGCCGGGGCTGACGCGGGCGCCGACGCGGGGGTCGACGCAGGCGCCATGATGGGCGCCGCGCTGACCCCTCCGCGCATGGGCGGCGGTGAGAGTCACGTCTGCGCGGCACCCACCCCAACGGATCTCCGGTGCTGGGGGAGCAACGCTGGCGGTCAGATCGGGGACGGCTCGACCACGCGTGCGCCAGCACCGGTCGTGCTCGGACTCAGCGGCGTCACGCTCGTGGGCGGCGGCGCCAGCCACTCCTGCGCGCTCACTTCCACCGGGCTGCGGTGCTGGGGGGAGAACGACCGGGGACAGCTCGGACTCGGCGTGACCGGAGCGCCGCGCACGAGCCCAGCCGCGGTGGTTGGGCTGCCTGGAACCGCCACCGACCTGGCCATGGGCAGCGATCACACATGCGCCATCTCGGGCGGCTCGGTGTACTGCTGGGGCGACAACCAGTCGGGCCAGATCGCCACCGGGACAACCTCGATGACCGCCGTGCCGAGCCCCACGCTGATCACGCTCCCGACCTCCGCGGCGCAGGTCAGCGCGTTCGGCGGCCACAGCTGCGCCCTACTCGTCGATGGGCGCGTCTTCTGCTGGGGAGAAAACGGATTGGGGCAGGTCGGCAACGGGACCGTCGGCACCGACGTGAGCACGCCGGCCGAAGTGAGCGCGGCCCGAAACGCGACCCATGTGGTGGCGGGAACGACCCACACCTGCGCGATCGTGTCCGGCGCGGTGCAGTGCTGGGGGAACAACCTGTTCGGACAACTCGGGGACGGCACGACCGGCGCGTCGCGCGGAACGCCGATGCCGACCACCGCGCTCACGGGCTCCGCCATCCAGCTCGCGCTGGGCAGCGCGCACAGCTGCGTGCGCACCGCCACCCGCGTCTACTGCTGGGGCGACAACTCGTTCGGGCAAGGGGGCCAGGACAACAGCGGCGCGATGGGCTTCATGCTCGTGCGCCCGACCGAAGTGGCGACGCTCGGCGCGGTGGAAGAGCTGGTCGGAGGCACCAGTCACACCTGCGCGAGGGACGGCTCCCGCGTCCGCTGCATCGGCGCGAACGACTCGGGCCAGCTGGGCGACGGCACGGTCGGCGGAGATGACTACATGCCGCGAACCGTGAGGTGGATGTGAACGCGCTCCGCTACTTCGCCCTCACGCTCCTGCTGGTGACGGTGGGTTGTGAGCGACCAGTTCTGCAGAGCGGCGCCGAGTGTGGACTCAACAGCGACTGCGGAGCCCCCCTGGTCTGCGCGCTCGAGCGGTGCCGCCGGCAATGCGTCGACTCCCGCGACTGTGGAGCGGGCCTGCTCTGTTTGGCCGTCGGCGACATGGGCGGCGCGTGCCAGCTCCCCGAAGAGGCGCGGTGTGCGCTGACGAGCGAGTGCACCGACGGGCTCGAATGTCGATTTGGAACTTGCACGACAGCTTGCGTGGACGATCGTGACTGCGCGCCAGGCGCGTCCTGCCTGCTCGACATGGACTCGGCGGCCAACGCCTGCGTCGAGCCCGTCGCCGAGCTCTGCATCTACAACACCGACTGCCCTCCCCCGCTCGTGTGCGGACGAGAGCAGCGCTGCGAGCTCGAGTGCGCCAATGATCGCGACTGCAGCGCCGATCGCCGCTGTATCGCCAATCTCTGCGAGATCCCGCCCGACGGTGGCTGACCGATGACCCGCCGTCCCCCCCTCGTCGACGACGGTCCGACGCGCGACATCGGCCCGTACCGCCTGGCCCACCGGATCGCCGTCGGCGGTATGGGGGAGGTGTATCGCGCGCTCTGGCCCCAGGCGGCCGGCGGGGACCGAGCGGTCGTGATCAAGCGCATGTTCTCCGACTCGGTCGGGGACGCCGCTCGCCGGGCGATGTTCGACGACGAGATCCGGCTGGGCTCGAGGATCGATCACCCGAACGTGGTCGCGGTACTCGATCACGGCATCGACGAAGGCGCGCCCTACATGGTGCTGGAGTACGTCTTCGGCGTAGACCTCTGGCGACTCATCCGGTGGGCCAACTCCGCGGGTCGCGAGCTCAGCGTGTCGACGTCCGTCTGGATCGCGAGCCAGCTGCTCGGGGGGCTCGACGCCGTGCATGCCGTTCGAGATGAGCGCGGCGGACAGATGCACGTCGTGCACCGCGACGTGAGCCCCTCCAACGTCTTCCTCTCCGTGCACGGGGACGTGAAGCTCGGGGACCTCGGCATCGCGCGCGCCACCGTCTGGAGCACGCCGAGCGACCGCATCAAAGGCAAGCTCAGCTACCTTTCACCCGAGCAGGTCGACGGACAGTCCATCGACCGTCGCTCGGACGTATTCTCGGCGGCGGTGGTGCTCGCGGAGTTGCTCACCGGCCGGCCGCTCTTTCAGGGCAGCACCGAGATCGCCATCCTGCTCGCGATCCGAGACGCTGACCTCCGCACGTTTCGCGCGGCCTCCACCCACCTACCGGACGGCCTGACTCAGGTCGTACTCAACGCGCTCGAGCGCCGGCCGGAGAACCGAACCGAGTCCGCGGCGGCTTTCCATCAGGCGCTGCTGCCCTACCTCCCTCAGCCGTCGGAGGCGCGCGACGCACTCGGCGCGCTCGTGGTCGGCGCGCTCGACGCCAAGACGTCCGACGCAGAGCACCACGCCCTGAAGCAAACCATGGAGGGGTCGCTGAGCACGACGCTCGGCGCAGAGTCGCCCACCTACACCATCGAGCGAGCCGGCGAAGCGATCGGCGACTTCGGACTCGCCGAGCTGGTGCGGGCCGTGACGAGCGGAGAGATCTGGCCGACCGACCGACTCCGAAGGGACGGTGGCGAGGGCAGGAGCGTGATGGCGGTGCCCGAGATCGCCCGGCACGTTCCCTCGTCGCGGCGGACTCCGACGGCGCGCCGGATCACCTCCCTCAAGGAGACCGGCGAACGCTGGGATCTCTCGGGGCGGTCCATGGTCTCCGTGCTGGGCGAGGTGCTCTACGCGCGTGAGAGTGGCCTCTTGCTCTGCGAGCGCGGCGAGGTGCGCAAAGAGGTCTATCTCGAGGACGGAGTGCCGGCGTTTGTCACCTCCAACCAACCGGCCGAGCTGCTCGGCGAACAGCTCGTCAGCGATGGCTTCATCGCCCGCCATGAGCTCGATCTCGCGCTCGCGGCGCTCTCTCGCTACGACGGGCGGCTGGGTGAAGCGCTCGTCGGCATGGGGCTCCTGCACCCCGTCGAGCTCGTGCACCACTTGAGCGAGCACAGCCGTCAGCGCCTGCTGCAGCTCTTCGAGTGGACCGAAGGACACGCGTCGCTCTACCGAGAGCTCGAGCGCCCCGAACGCGCGTTCCGCCTCGAACTGGCGCCATGGGTGATGCTGGTCCGCGGCATGGCGCGGCGCCTGGACAAGGGCGGACCGGCGAAATTCTCGCCCGACGGCGGCGGTCGGGTCATTCGCCACGGGGAGCTCGACCCCAGCGCGCCCGACGCACTGCACGAAATGCACATCGCTTGTCAGGAGCCCCGAACGATCGCTGAGCTCGAAGATCTGGCCCCGACACCGAGGCAAGCCCGCGTGCGCATCGCGCTTCTCTTCGAAGTCGACGCGTTGAAGTGGCGCGACCCACGCGTGGTTGGGTAGCGTGCACGGGATGGCTGAGGAAATGGAGCACCCGCCAGGGACCATCCTCCTGGGCAAGCTGGAGATCATCAGGCGCCTCGGCGGGGGCGGCATGGGTGTCGTGTACGAGGTGGAACACCGGCTGACCGGGCACCGTCGAGCCCTCAAGGTCGTGCGGTCGATCCACGCGGACCGTCCGCGCTTCATGAAGCGGCTGCTCCGCGAGGCCAAGGTCGCTGGCACGCTCAACACCGACCACGTCGTCGAGACCTACGACGCGGGCCGGCTCGAGGACGGATCGGCCTACGTCCTGATGGAGCTGCTCGAGGGCACCTCCCTCTACGAGGCCACGCAGCGCACCGGCAAGCTCGCCCCGCGGCGCCTCGCGAATATCATGGCGCAGGTCGCCGAGGGCATGGCGATCGCGCACGGCGCCGGCATCGTGCACCGGGACCTGAAGCCAGAGAACATCTTCCTGGTGATCTCCGACGAAGGGGAGGAGCGCGCCAAAATCTTGGACTTCGGAGTCTCGAAGTTCGACTTCACCGAACACACCACGCGGCTGACCGCGGAGGGCACGCTGGTCGGCACGCCGTACTACATGTCACCGGAGCAGGCTCGAGGAAAGTCCGTTGACGCGCGGACCGACGTCTATGCGATGGGCGTCATGCTCTACGAGGCCCTTGTGGGCAAGCTCCCGTTCGAGGCCATCGCCGTCGGGGAGCTCTTCTTCAAGATCGGCGCAGGCGACTACATTCCGCTCCAGGTTCGCTGTCCCGACCTCGATCCCGCCTGGTTCGAGATCGTGAAGAAGGCCCTGAACCGAGACCGAGACCAGCGTCACCCAACGGCCGAGGCCCTGCGCCGCGATCTGGTTCCCCTGGCCACCGGAAGTGTCGCCAAGCGGGCGAAGACGATCTCCGAGGGCACAACCGCGCGCACGACCCAGGCGTACGACGAGCCCCAGCTGCCCCCGCCCCCCAAAAAGCCGATCGAGCTACAGACCGACCCCGAGCTCACGCCGCCGGCGCACGAAGACATTCACCCGAGCGAAACCGCGTACGACGACGATGACGAGAGTGGTCCGCTGCACTCCGCCCCGCCGCCACCCGGGCCGAGCGCAGACAACCCCGGCGCGCAGTCGCCCTGGCTCTGGGCGCTCGGCGGCGCGGTCTTGGTCGTGGCGGCGCTCATCCCGCTTCGACTGATGAGCACTTCAAACGGCGCCCCCCCGGCCACCGCCGACCCGGTGACGGCTGAGGTGGCTCCCGCCGTCCGCGAGCCGGCCCTTCCGGAAGAGGCGGAGGCGGAGGCCGAGGTACCCGATTCGGAGTCCCCCACGCCGGAGCCGATCGCCCTGACGACACTCGACGCCGGCGTCCGGATCACCGCCCCGCCCTCCTCGCCACCACCGTCCTCGACCCGACGGCGCCGCTCGACCCCGGCCAGTGCGGCCGGACTCGACGACAACCCCTACCGATGAAGCGCATCCTCATCCTGCTCTGCTTGAGCACCGCCTCCGTGGCGACGGCGCAGCCCGCCGTCGCGCCTGACGCGGCCGCGCGCCAACTCGCCGGCCAGCACTTCGACCGCGGCATCGAGTTCTTCAACGAAGAGCGATTCGACGCGGCGCTGGCTGAGCTCGCGCGGGCCCACGAGCTCGCGCCAGCCCACCAGACGCTCTACAACCTCGCGCGCGTGCACGCCGCGCTGGGTCACGCCGTCGAAGCGGCGCGGGCCTACGCTCGCTACCTCAGAGAAGCGGGTGACGCGATCCCGCCGAGGCGACGCGCCGAAGCCGAAGAGGCCCTCGAGGCGCAGACCGTGCGGATCGGTCACCTCGACGTCGAAACGGACATTGACGGCGCGACGATCGCTGTCGACGGAGTCGACGTCGCCACCACGCCGCTGCCGGATCCGATCCCGCTGAGCGCCGGCACGCACCTGGTGGAGGTGCACGCTCCCGGCCGAGAGAGCGCTCGGAGGGCCGTGGCGATCGCCGGGCTCTCCACCGCCCACCTCGCCGTGGAGCTCCGCGAAGCGGTCGTGCCCCGCGGCTCGCTCCAGGTGACGAGCTCCATCCCAGAGACCACCATCCTGGTCGACGGAGAAGAGGCAGGGCTGAGCCCCTTGAGCTCGACCCTGCCCCTGCGCGCCGGGCCGCACGTCATCGAGGCGCGGCGCCAGGGCTATCGGCGAGAGACACGAACGGTCGACATCGAAGAGGGGGCGGAAGCAGAGCTTCAGTTCGACATGCGCCGCGAACCCGCCGCTTCGCCCGACCACCTCGGGCGTCTCCGAATCGCACTGCCGGACGCCCCGTTCCTGGTGCGGATCGACGGGGAACAGATGCTCGGCGTCGACCTCGAGCTACCTGTGGGCGCCCACCACGTAACGATCGAGGTAACCGACCGGCGGCCTTATGAGGGCACCATTCGTATTCGAACGGGGTCGGCGATCGACGTCTCCCCGCCGCTGACTTGGACGCTCGAGGCTCGGCGCGCGCAACTCGAGAGCGCCGCGGGCCAACGCACGCTCGGCGTCGCGCTCACCGCCAGCGGCGGGGGTGTAGCGCTTGCTGGGCTGGCGCTGCTGGTCTGGAACGAGACCGAGATATCGCGGACCGACGCTCGACTCCGCTTCATCAACGAACAGCTCGGTGGGGTGTGTCGGGACATGGGCTTCGACCCAACCTGCGAGGCCTTCGAACGCGAAGGCGCAACGCTCAGCCAGGAACAGGGCACGCAGAACGTCCTGCGTGGGGTGAGTATCGCCGGCACGCTCCTCGGATCGGTGCTCGCCGGGACCGGACTGGTCCTCTGGCTCAGCGCCCCAAGCGACGAAAGCATCGATGCCGATGCTCGCGCCCGACTCACCGTCAGGCCCAACGGACTCACGCTCGACGGTGCCTTCTGAGCGGTCCTCAGTTGCCCGGGCTCAGTCGTTCTCGTCGTACACGTAGAGGGTGACGCCGACGAAGGGCGTCACGCTGAGGAAGCCGGCCTCGAACACGTCCATACCAAACGTGTAGTCCACCAGCGAGCCGAGCTCGATGCCGAAG
>Ga0114933_10001484_pt1 | contig 26014 bp, 23 predicted proteins | sample 4SBtaG_FD_89691 | JGI IMG/M metagenome (GOLD analysis project Ga0114933, IMG submission 89691) | Deep subsurface microbial communities from Kolumbo volcano to uncover new lineages of life (NeLLi) - 4SBTROV12_W25 metaG | ecosystem: Environmental > Aquatic > Marine > Volcanic | place: Kolumbo... | reverse complement strand
TTGATATTTTGATGCGCCCTATTTGTCCCTACTCTGGATTTGGATCTTTTGCGTTTAGGTAATGGTGCCATTAGTATTCAGTAACTCCCGTAGTTTTGCCCAGCGTTGGTCTTGGTATGGTTCGCAAGAACAGCTTGATACATTTAAATCTATTCCACATTCAGTACATATCCCTTTACAGTCTACTCTACATAAGGGCGCAATTGGCATTGTAGACAATCGGTATTGACGTAATGCCTCACTCAAATCTAATACATGGTGCGCGTCGATACTGTAAGTATCCTGGTTGATTTCGGTGTCAGCATATCGCAACTTGGCGCCAGAATTTATATCGACACTTGGTAAAAACTCGTCATCGATAGCGATCTTGTTTAATGAAGAGTAATGAACTAAGCATCGACTACATTCTAGAGATATATATATTTCTACTATTCCTGATACCCAGACACCTCGGTCGGTTCGAGTCAGTAGTACTTCGCCATCGATTTTTGATGCATTATCTTCGTCCTCAAGATCGAGGATAGCTTGATCTAATCCGAATTTTTTGACAGAGCCAACATTAGTTTTAAGCAGCTGCGAAACATTAATTTGGAAGTCTAATTCCATATTGCACCTTGAACAACCAAGGGATTATACCTCAATTTTCAGTCTATAGAAATTATGTATGATCTGGTATATGAACTTTACTTCCGGTAATTTCTGCCACTCTAGCAATTATTTCCTCCGAACGAGAACCTGGGCTAAATATAGCGGCAACTCCCATCTCAAGTAGCATAGTGCGATCGTGAGAGGGAATGATTCCTCCTGCTATTACAGGGACGTGTTCTAAGCCGAGAGATTGAAGGCAGTTGATTACCTCAGGTATCAATTCCATATGAGCGCCAGACAATATACTTATACCCACTACGTCCACTTGCTTATCCTTTGCGAGTTGAGCGATTTCAATCGGTGTTTTCCTTATGCCGGTGAAAAATACCTCAAAGCCAGCATCTTCCAGTAGTCGCACGACCATCTTTGCACCTCTGTCGTGCCCATCCAGTCCTGGCTTTCCTATTAGGATTTTGCTTGGTTCATTCATTGTGGGATTGGTTAAATGGTGTTACCAGTTCGATTAATATTCCGTGAGTATCAGTAGGATTTGTAAACGCTATTCGACCAGTGAATCCTTCTCTAGGGCCGGTGATAATTGAAATACCTAATTTTTGTAGCTCCGAAACCTTTGTGTCTACGTTGCCGACAGTAAATGCCATATGGTGGATTCCTTCTCCATGGGTTTCTAAAAATTTGGCAATTACCGACGTTGCATTAAGTGGCTCCAACAACTCTATGTGAGTTTCTCCTTGTTCGATGAATGCTCCTCGTACTGCATGCTCATGATTGACTAAGATTGAAGCTTCAGGGGAGTCAAAAAGTTCGTAAAATTGCTCGAGTGATTTTTCTATATTCATTACGGCAATCCCAATATGGTTTAATTCCCCTACGCGTGTATCACTACTTGATAAAGTCATTATGGTTTTTCCTGGTTGTAGAATTTAATCGACGGCATATTCTTTCAATAAGCTACGTGCTATTACAATTCGTTGAATCTCAGATGTCCCTTCGTAGATCTCACTTATCCTTTGGTCACGATACATTCTTTCGATAGGGTTTTCTTTGAAAAACCCATAGCCTCCGAAGATTTGTAAAGCTTTATCCACGCAGTAATGAGCGGCTTCAGAAGCATAAACCTTTGCCATTGCTGATTCTCGGTTGTGCGAAAGGCCGTTATCTTTAAGCTGAGCTGCTCTTCGAGTTAGTAGCCTAGCCGCTTCAATTTGAGTATGCATGTCGGCAAGCATAAATTGAAGCGCTTGACGCTCTTTAAGTTTTTCCCCAAAGGTTTCTCTTTGTTGGGTGTATTTTATGGCGGCTTCAAACGCTCCTTGTGCTATACCAACTGATTGACTGGAAAGTGATATGCGGGAGGAATCTAGCACGGTCATCGCAATTTTGAACCCTTCCCCCTCTTCGCCGAGCCTATTTGAAAGAGGAACCTCCACGTTATTAAAGTTAATTTCAGCTGTACCCGAGCCTCTAATTCCCAGTTTTCCGTGCATGGGCTTCATGGTAATTCCGTTCGCATTTGAATCGACTACAAATGCTGTGGTTCCTTTGTGACCAGCGGCTCTATCAGTGGCAACAAAAATTACTATTATTCCTGATTCTTCTGCGTTGGTAATGAAAATTTTAGAACCGTTCAGGATATAGCTATCAGCATCTTGCCGTACTGCAGTAGTTTGCATATCTGCTGCGTCACTTCCTGAACTAGGCTCACTTAATGCCCATGCCACTATGCTATTCCCAGCGTTTGCTTCAGGTAAGAATCTTGAAGACTGTTCGGCATTGGCGAATTTGTCGATAGTGGAAACACCTAAAGATAAGTGAGCTAAAAGAGTTGTACTTGTTGACATGCATACGCGTGCGATTTCTTCACTGGCAATTGCAAGCTCAGCGTAGGGAGCGCCTGAACCTCCATACTCAGGACGAGAGGTCATGCCCATGAGTCCCATTTTTTTCATGGCTTCAACGCTTGCCCAGGGGAATTCTTCATTCTCGTCCCATCGTGCCGCGTTTGGAGCAATCTCGCTGTCTGCGAATTCCCTCATGCTTTTTGAAAGTAATTTTTCGTCTTCGCTGTATAACGCTTCCATAATTTCCTTTTGTACCCCAGAGTCACTGTTTATAGTACATAATTGAATTATACCAATTGGACGAAAGGGTCAACTTAATTATGGCAGGAACGTTATTCATTGTCGCAACTCCAATTGGCAACTTGGAAGATATTACTTTTCGTGCTGTAAGGGTTTTGGGAGAAGTCGAGTTAATTGCCGCGGAAGACACACGAAGGACAAGAAAATTACTTAATCACCTAACTCTCAAAAAAAAGATTATTAGTTTTAATGAGCATAACTCGGGTGACAGAGTAAAAAATATAGTAGAGAAATTAAGCACTATTGATATTGCGCTTGTTACAGACGCAGGGACACCTTGCATCAGTGATCCGGGAGCGTCATTGGTTGCAGAATGCTATGCCCAAGGGATTAAAGTCGTAAGTGTGCCCGGTGCTTCTTCCCTCACAGCCTCAATGGCAGTGTCCGGTTTTACAGCAAATGAATTCCTTTTCCTTGGCTTTTTAGCTCGTACTACCAATGTTCGTAAAGAAATTCTAGAGCGACATAAAACATATAGTAAACCCATAGTGATATTTGAAGCTCCTCATCGCATTCAATCTCTGCTAGCGGTAATTTTGGAAACTTTCGGAAACCGAGAACTAGCAATTTGCCGTGAGTTGACTAAATTGCACGAGGAGATTTTCAGAGGAACTGTCAAAGAGGCTTCTGAATTTTTTGAAAACCCTCGTGGAGAGTTCGTATTAGTAATACTAGGTAATAGCGAAGGTTCCATAGAAAAACCCCCTGATATGGAGGTTGTGAAAAAATCTATGGAGAAAGCCAAAATACAAGGATTTAGTCGTAGAGATGCTGCGAAAAAAGTGTCTAAAGAGCTTGGAGTTTCGCGACGCTCTGCTTACAGATTTTGGGAAACAGAGTAGGCCAGTGACTGCTAATTGTTCAGGATCCTGTTAGAATTAAGTATCCATGTCGCAAAGAATTTTGATTGGAGTAGCTTGGCCCTATGCTAATGGGCCTGCACATTTAGGGCACTTAGCAGGAGCCTATCTTCCGGCTGATGTTTTTGCCCGGTTTAATCGAATGATCGGTAATGAGGTACTTATGGTTTCGGGAAGCGATTGCCATGGAGCTCCTATTACTATGAGAGCAGACACTGAAGGCCTCAAGCCTAAGGATATTGTTGACAGGTACCATAAATCCTTCTTGGATACTTGGGACCGACTTGGCGTTTCGTTTGATTTGTTTACAACAACAATGACGGAAACTCACCGACGAATCACTCATGAAATTTGGGCTTCATTATGGGAAAAAGGATTTTTGTATGAAGCGTCGATGAAAGTAGCTTACTCTCCTTCATTTGATAGATTCTTACCGGATCGGTATGTTCGAGGCACATGCCCCCATTGCGAATTTATTGATGCTAGAGGTGACCAGTGTGACAATTGTGGAGCAATATTGGATCCAATTGATCTTCACGACATAGCTTACGTACTTGATGGGGTTCGCCATCAAGTCGAGATCAGGGATTCAAACCACATTTTCCTAAAGCTTAGTGCTTTCCAGGATCAATTACTTTCTTGGATTGAACCGAAAGAATATTGGCGCCCAAACGTTCGTAATTTTTCTAAAGGAATTCTCAGTGAAGGCCTTAAAGATCGTGCTGTTACCAGAAATCTAGATTGGGGTATATCAGTTCCTGTATCTGGTTATGAAGACAGAAGGATTTATGTTTGGTTTGAAGCTGTTATTGGGTACCTTTCGGCAAGCGTGGAATGGGCTGAGCTTTCAGGAGACACAGAAGCTTGGCGACCATTTTGGCAGGACTTTTCCACTAAAGCCTATTACTTCGTTGGAAAGGACAATATCCCATTTCATACTATTATTTGGCCTGCGATGCTAATGGGGAATGGTAACTATATTTTACCGTACGACGTACCAGCTAATGAATTTTTGAACCTTGAGGGACGTCAGCTTTCAACAAGCCGTAACTGGGCAGTTTGGGCTCCTGAGTACCTAGATAGGTTTGATCCTGACCCTTTGCGGTACCATTTAATTTCTAATCTTCCGGAGACAGGTGATTCAGATTTCTCATGGGCTGATTATGTTCGAAGCAATAATGACGAACTGGTAGCCACGTTTGGTAACTTGGTCCATAGGACGCTTACTCAGATATATCGCAATTTTGAAGGTAGAATTCCTACTCCTAATGCTTTGGACAAGGTGGACCAAGATTTAATAGATAAGTGCGAAGAAATTATGGATAAAGTCGCTTCTAGCTTGGGTCGAGTCAGGCTAAGGGAAGCATTAAGTACTGCGATGTTGCTTAGCCGTGAGGCCAATAGATACCTTGATCAGCGTGCTCCGTGGAAGCAAATTAAAGAAGATCCTGCATTGGCAGGGACAACATTGTACACAGCAGTTTGTGTACTTATGGTACTTCGTATAGTTATGTATCCATTTATACCTTTTAGCTCACAAAAGCTTCATGAATTGCTTGGGCAAACTGGCGAGATTCAGAATTTAGGTTGGGCAATAGAAAAACCTTTGCCGGGTACTAACATTCTTCCTCCGACACCGCTCTTCACTAAGTTAGAAGATTCAATCATTGATGAAATGGTTTCAAAACTAGGATGAATGGTTGAGGAATTGACTGTGCCTAATTCGATTAATACCGGTGAGTTGGATGAGATTAGTAATTACATTTCTGAGCCTGTAATTACAGAATTAGAGAGTGTCGTATCCAATTTACAAGATCTAGCGGTATCTTCAGGGTTTTCAAATGATGTAGTTTCACATGCGGTTATAAGCGGCGGTAAAAAGCTTAGACCAATCATTACTCTTTTGTCAGGGGCCGCCTGCTTAAAGATTAATGAGTATGTTATTACGATGGCTACTGCGGTGGAATTGTTACATATAGCCACTTTGATTCACGACGATACGGTAGATAAGGCGGGATTACGAAGGGGACGTTCAACTGCAAGCAGCATATTTGGAGATGATATTGCAGTTCTCTTAGGGGATTATATTTTTGCTACATCAGCAATGTTTGTATGCGATACAAAGAATATACGAGTAATCCGAAGATTTTCTGAGACAATTATGGAGCTAGCTCGTGGAGAATTAGCTGAACGTTTTTCTGTATATGATTGGACGCAAGATATAGCAAAATATGAACAACGTGTCTATGACAAAACTGCCTCATTAATATGTACAGCAGCTGAATCAGGGGCAATTTTGAGTGGCTCAGAACCTTCATACGCAGAAAACCTGAAGCAGTACGGAATTAACTTGGGGATCGCTTTTCAGATAATTGACGACATTTTAGATTTCACTAGTACCGAAGAAGAACTTGGTAAGCCTGTGGGGAATGATTTGATTCAAGGAACCATTACCTTGCCTGCACTAATTTACGCTAACAGTTACCCAGAAGATCCCGTTTTGTTAAGGCTTAAAGCAGGCAGTAGAGAAGAAATTGACCTACGAGAGTTAGTGGATAGAATCAAAGATTCGTCTGCTCTTACAGAATCTTTTGATGTTGTGGATAACTATTGTGAACTTGCGAAGCTGAACCTAGAGGTGCTTCCATACTCAAGATCAAAATCTTCATTGGAGAAATTAATTGAATATGTAAGAGTTCGGAAAAGCTAAATGGCGGTTGCTGCAGCGTGCTGTTCGTCAGCGTGGTATGAAGAACGTACAAGTGGTCCGGCTGCAACACTGTCAAAACCTAAACTGTAGGCATCTTGCTCCAGTTCTGTAAATTCAGAAGGTGTATAGAATCGGTCCATCTCGATATGCTTTTGTGAAGGCCTCAAATATTGTCCTATTGTAAGCAATTTGACTCCAACATTGCGCAAATCTTTGAATGTTTCGTGAAGTTCATCCGCTGTTTCTCCTAGCCCAACCATAAGCCCACTTTTAGTAGGAATATCAGGCGCATAGCGCTGAGCCTCCTCTAGGATAGAGAGGGATAAGTCATAATCACCTTTGCTTCTGACTGATTTGAATATTCGGCGTACAGATTCCAGGTTGTGGTTAAAGACGGCAGGTTGTGCATGCAATACCGTATGCAAAGCCGACAGATTCCCTGCAAAATCAGGAGTTAGAATTTCAACTTTGCAGTTAGGGGAACTGCGATTTATTTGATTTAAGCATTCTGCAAAAATGGAGGCACCTCCATCAGGCAAATCATCACGGTTAACTGATGTGATGACGCAGTAATTGAGGTCTAATGTCTGCACTGTTTTTGCTAATCGTACAGGCTCTTGCAAATCAAGAGTCTGAGGTTTTCCACTAGTTACGTCGCAATATCTACACGCACGTGTGCATATGTCTCCAAGTATCATGAATGTAGCGGATTTTCGTTCCCAGCATTCTCCGATATTGGGGCAACTAGCCTCCTCACACACAGTGTGAAGATCTGCAGATCGCAAAAGTTTACGCATGCCCAAATAATTTTCCCCACCAACCCATCGTACTTTTAGCCATTCAGGCAATCTTTTCTTAGGGTTAGGTGTAGTCACAATTATTCCTTGTATATGCACATTCTGTTATCTCATCATCTACTAGACTCAGATGTAGTACAAGTTTTTACTACTTTGTAGATAGCGTTATTGCCTGCCTTAAATTGCTTACAGGCAGTATTTCAATAGGGGGTTTTAGTTTAAATTTAGATTGATTGAAATGAGGTACAATTACTTTAGTGTACCCTTGCCTATAGGCTTCATTGATTCGAGTTTCAAGGTTTGAAGCACTTCTGGTTTCTCCGTTGAGTCCTATTTCTCCAATAATCACACTTGATGGGTCTACGAGCTTGTCTAAATAGCTAGAGGCTATGGCTACTGCAATAGGTAAATCTACAGCGGTTTCTGAAATACGTAATCCACCAGGGACATTGACCATTAAATCGTGGTTCCCAAGTTGTACATTAGCGTGTCGCGATAATACCGCGGATATCATCATACTGCGATTAAAATCCACCCCGGTTATGGTCCTTCTAGGAGGGTTAAAAGTTGAAGGGTTTGTCAAAGCTTGTATTTCACAGAGGATGGGGCGAGATCCTTCAAGCGCAACTGCAATACATGATCCAGGAGAAGAAGTATCGCGTTCACTAATTAAAGCTGCAGAAGGATCCGTTAGTTGCTCCAGTCCGGTGCCTGTCATCTCAAATAATGCGACATCATTGGTGGACCCGAATCGATTTTTTGAATTTCGGATCATACGTAAATTACCGAAAGAGTCTCCCTCCAATGAAAGAACTACATCTACCATGTGTTCAAGTACTTTAGGGCCTGCTATAGACCCTTCTTTAGTGACATGACCAGTAAAAAAAGTGGGACTTCCTGATGATTTAGCCCAATTCACGAAAATTTGAGCACATTCGCGTATTTGCACGATGCTTCCAGCAGTAGAGCTTGAGGTGGAAGATGTTAATGTTTGTATCGAATCGATGATTAGAATATCAGGCGATAAGGCTGAAAGATGAGGACCAATAGTTTCGGTATCGGTTTCAGACAAGAAATAAATTTTTGAAGTGTCTACTCCTAGTCGCTCTCCTCTAATCCGAACCTGTGTTCCAGATTCTTCACCAGAAAGGTACAGTACTTTTTTCCCTTGCAGGGTTAAAGAGTTTGCAACTTGCAGTAGGATTGTGGACTTTCCTATTCCGGGATCGCCTGCTAAAAGAAGCACCGATCCTGCTACTAATCCTCCACCTAGAACACGATCAAACTCACTTAACCCGGAACTAATTCGGGAGCCATCTGAAATGGGTTGTTTATCGAGTGTACCTATTTGTGATTCCGTATTAACCGGAATCCTATATTGTTTGGAGGCAGATGGACTTTCTTCTTTAAATTCAATTAAAGTCCCCCAGCTATGGCATGAGGGGCAGCGGCCATTCCATTTAGGAGACGAATGCCCACAATCCTGACAAAGAAAATGAGTTTTTTGGGTAGGCCGTAACATAAGACCTCATACTGCAGCATATGTTGCTTTGGCGCAAGGCGAGAGTGTCAAGTGCCTTACAAAATAACAATTATTTAGTTGTTATCAGTGGAATTACTATGCAGTAGTATGGGCTGGCTCAGTTTGGGTTTCATGTTTTATTAACAAAGAATCAAGCTCAGGGTCTTCGTTAACATCTACAATAACTGTTTGACCTGGCTGGAATTTTCCGCTGAGGACATCTTCAGATAGTGGGTCTTCAATTTTCTGTTCAATTAAGCGTCGCAAAGGCCTGGCTCCAAATGTTGGGTCATATCCCTTTTCTCCTAGCCATGCTTTTGCAGCTTCTGTTACATCTAAGCTAAGACCTTTTTCAAGCATCGGCTTTCGGACGTCATTCAACATGAGGTCTACGATACTCACGATGTGCTCTTGGGTTAAGGCGTGAAACACGATTTGCCCGTCTATTCTATTAAGGAATTCTGGGCGGAAAAAGCGTTTAACCTCTTCTTCAACTTTTGATTTCATTTTATCGTAGGCGTTGGCTTCCATCTTTGATTGCTCTAGAGTAGCGAAGCCTAATGAAGTATCACGCTTGATTAAATCTGACCCAATGTTCGATGTCATCACAATTATAGTGTTCCTGAAATCTACTTTGCGGCCCTTTGCATCAGTTAAGTGCCCATCGTCAAATATTTGAAGCAGGAGATTGAATACTTCGGGGTGAGCTTTTTCAATTTCATCTAATAGAATGCACGTGTAGCTGCGTCGGCGAACAGCATCGGTTAGCTGCCCTCCTTCTTCGTAGCCTACATACCCAGGAGGTGCACCAATAAGTCTAGCTACGGTGTGACGTTCCATAAATTCAGACATATCTAATCGAATGATAGATTCGTCAGACCCAAACATGAACTCAGAAAGTGCACGCGCAAGCTCAGTCTTACCAACTCCAGTTGGTCCTAAGAACATAAAACTACCGATTGGTCGACGAGGGTCTTTTAATCCTGCCCGTGCGCGACGAACTGCTTTCGCTATCGAAAGAACAGCTTCATCTTGACCAATTATTCGATGGTGTATGTGCTCTTCCATTTTAAGTAATCGTTCCGTCTCTTCAACAGCCATACGTGTAACCGGTATTCCAGTCCACATACTTACTACTTCTGCTATTTCCTCACTTGTTACTGAATCTTTTTCTTCATCAGCGTTTGCCTGCCACTCCTCTTGTAATTGCTGCAGTTTTTCAGCAAGTTTCAATTCACGGTCTCGGAGCTCTGCAGCATATTCATATTGCTGTTGAGAGATTGCTTCATCTTTCTCACGACGGACTGTTTCCAAAACTTTTTTGGATTCTTTTACAGATAGTGGAGTGCCGCTTGATCGAATTCTGACCTTTGAGCCAGCTTCATCCATTAGATCAATTGCTTTATCTGGTAGGTAGCGATCCGCTATAAAACGCGAAGCCAAAGTAGCAGCAGCTTGTAGTGCTTCGTCTTCGATAGTAACGCCATGATGCTCTTCGAATTTAGCTTTTATCCCTCTAAGAATTTCGACAGTTTCTTCAGTAGAAGGTTCCTCTACATTTACTGGCTGGAAACGACGCTCTAAAGCAGGGTCTCGTTCCACATATTTACGATAGTCGTCTAGGGTGGTTGCCCCTATGCATTGCAACTCTCCACGAGCAAGCGAAGGTTTTAAAATATTAGCGGCATCGACTGCACCCTCAGCGGCACCTGCTCCGACCATGGTGTGCATTTCGTCAATGAATAAAATACAGTTACCAGCGGCTTTAATTTCTTCCACTACTTTTTTTAGCCGCTCTTCAAATTCACCGCGGTATTTAGTGCCTGCAACAAGCGCCCCCATGTCCAGAGTAACGACTCTGCGGTTTGCTAGATTCTCAGGAACATCACCTGAGGTGACTTGCTGTGCCAGTGCTTCGACAATTGCAGTTTTTCCCACGCCAGGGGGACCGATAAGAACAGGATTATTTTTTGTACGCCTGCTCAAAATTTGTAATACACGGGCGATTTCTTTACTGCGTCCTATTACAGGGTCTAATTTGTCAGCGCGGGCTGAGCTAGTCAAATCAATTCCTAGTTGATCAAGCGTGGGAGTTCTGGTACTGCTCCGACTTTGTGATTTACCTTGCGACACGCTTTGATTAAGGATACGAGTAGTTTCAGCTCGTACTTTATCGAGTGATACCCCGAGGCTTTCAAGCACTCCAGCGGCAACTCCTTCGCCTTCTCGCATAATACCAATTAGAAGGTGTTCTGTACCTATATAGTGGTGGCTTAACCTGCGTGCTTCGTCAACAGCAAGTTCAATAACTTTTTTAGCTCGAGGGGTTAGGCCAATGTCTCCAGGGGAAGGTCGCTCCCCTCGGCCGATAATGAATTCGACCGCTGATCTAACTTTTGAAAGCTCAACGTTCAAACTACTTAAAACGCGTGCGGCAACTCCGTCAGTTTCTCTGACCAAGCCTAGAAGAATATGTTCAGTACCAATGTAGTTATGATTGAAACGCTGAGCCTCTTCTTGGGCGAGCGAAAGAACTCTTCTTGCACGTTCTGAAAATTTTTCAAATCTGCTTGACATGGAGTCTCCTCTACATATCTAAACACAATAACCGAGATAAGGCGATACCTCAATCAACAGGATCAAAATATTCGGTTGGCCAATCCTCATCTTCTGCAGCTTGTTTTAGGCTGAGCCCTAGCCTGCGGCGAACCGGGTCTAGGCTGATGATTTTCAATTCAAGTGTATCCCCAATGGTCACAATATCTTTAGGGTGATTGATGTGTTTTTCAGTCAATTCTGAGATATGAATTAGTCCTTCAATCCCTTCACCAACCTTGGCAAAAGCACCAAATTCCGACAGCTTAGTTATCTGGCCAGATATAAGTTGGCCTACTGAATATTTGTCGGACGCATCCGACCATGGAGTAGGAGTAAGCCTTCGCATGCTTAGGCCTATTCGCTTTGATTCATTATCTATGCTGATGACTTCAACATTAACGGTTTGCCCGACATTGATGAAATCGTCAATTTTTTTAACGGGATTCCAAGATAATTCTGTCAAATGGACAAGTCCATCTACTCCGCCAATGTCGACAAATGCTCCGAATTTTGATATGCCCGTTACCGTACCTTCGCGGCGGTCTCCTATCACTAGTCCTTGGAGAAGCTCACCCTTTAATATATTTTTTTCTTCTTGAGTTGCATTACGTTCTGAGAAGACTGCTTTGTTATTCTTGCGGTTTACTTCAATAGCTTTCATTGTGACTGTGCTGCCTAGTTTTCTCGTGAGCGCAACTTCTTGATCGTAGCCAGGCTCAAGAACTACGTGGGAAAGCGGGATAAAACACTGTAAGCCGTCAACATTGACTACAACGCCTCCACGGTTATGCCCAGTTACTATCCCCGAAACGGATTCATTTTGCTCAAAGGAATTTTCTACTTTGGCCCAAGCAGTGATCGATTGGGCTCGGTCAAATGAAAGCATAATTTGACCATTTCGCGCTTTAGTGTCTAGAACCATAACGTCGATGGAATCTCCGATTTTGAATCGTTCGGTCGCAGGCATCGGATAAATAGATCGAATTTCACTAGAAGGGATCATTCCTTCGAATTTATAGCCTACGGAAAGAGATATGCCATTTTCATCCATGCCCATAACTTGGCCTTTTACTATGCGACCTGTGCGAAGTTCAGCATGCGCTTCTTCGCTCGCAAGTAATTCAGCCATAGTAGGTTGCTCAGAATTATCGAAATTAGGCTTGTATGCCATTTAATACACCGTCAGTTATTTGCATAAAATTTTATGTTTATCCTTTGAGGCTGTAAACCCAGGAAGTGGGTATAAGTGGCAGAAATAAAAATAAATTATTGTGCGATAGAAATAAAAAACCCGGGCGATGCCCGGGTAAATATTTTAAGCTGGCGGTGACCTATTTTCCCAGCAAGTTGCCCTACCAGTATCGTAAGCGCTGGAGCGTTTCACTTCCGTGTTCGGGATGGGTACGGGTGGGTCCACTCCGCTCAAACCACCAACTAGAATATGATAATTCTCTCTGGATTAATTGTCAACACTGATTTTTCCGTTCCAGCAGTCTATAGACTGCTGGAACGGAAAAAGAAATTGATTAATAAAACTCGGAATCCGCACTATCTTTGTGAGGTAGGTGCAAGAATCTTGCTGTTTTTAAGTGAGGAAACTATAATTTCAGGGTTGTTTATTTCAATTGTTACTTAGGTGAACTATGGAACCGCGTGATGTAGTGGCTCTTGTGCCAAACGAAAAAATTTGTGAATTCCAATCGGGCGACACTGTAAAAGTAAATGTTTGGATTCGAGAAGGTGAGCGCCAAAGGTTACAAGGATTCCAAGGTGTTGTACTTCGCAAGAGGGCTGGTGGACCTTCTAGTTCTTTTACCGTGAGAAGAGTAGCTTCAGGTATTGGCGTAGAACGTTCATTTTTCTTCCACTCACCCAATGTAGAAAGCGTAGAGTTAGTTCGTAAGGGTATAGTCAGGCGTGCTAAGCTCTACTACTTAAGAGGCTTATCAGGTAAAGCTGCACGGATCAAGGAACGTACTATTGGCGGTAAGCGCTAGTACTGCCATTATCTAATTTCTGTAAGAATTAACGGATTGTATACTCCAGTGGTCAACACTGGAGTTGCTGTTTTGGGCGATCAGATAGATGTGATAAGCAATATAAAATTTGCTAGTGTAATCGTAGAGGCTCGCACTTCCAATCGTGACGATGCTTTTACTTATTCAATACCAGCTCATTTAGAAGTAAGGGTAGGGCAATTAGTTCGCATTCCGTTTGGATCTAGGTTCATACGAGGAATAGTAATTGAGTTGAAGGAATTTCCTGACGTTAATTACACGAAACCGATTGACTCGATTATTGAGCATGCTCCCTTAATAGATTTACAAAAATTAAGTATGGCCAAATGGATTTCAAATTACTACAGGTCATCGTTGTTCGAAGCTATTTCACCAATGCTTCCTCCAGGTCTTCGTCAGAGGCCAAGCATTCATATAGAAGTAAAGGCAGACCCTGCCACTATTGATCACATTGACTTGCAGAAAGGCGAGAAAGCCTTGATGGAATTTTTAGTTCAATCTTCTAATAGTACCTACTCGTTACAGGGATTAATTAATTCACGAGGGGCTTGGGTTAGAAATACAGTAATGCGCCTGAGTGACAAAGGTTTAATTGAGCTGGTAACTCGAGAGCATACGCGCAAACATAGCTCCGAACGTCCCAATTTTCTTGAGCTAATCTCAAAAGGCGAGAGCTTGCGTATGTTCATTACGAATCACCCCCAAGCAAAGAGGCAACTCGCATTATTAAATGAATTAGCTAAGCGGAATAGATTAGAACTTGTAAGAGCCAGAAAATTCTTTGGTTCTAATGCGGTTGCTTCGATTGTAAACGCTGGTCTTGCTCGACTAATTACGGCCAATACTGCTGGCGATCGACCAGCAATCCTAGAGCTACCCAAATTGCCTACGCCTGAGCAAAAAAAAGCCCTAGATCATATAAAACAATCTCTCGATGAAAAACTTACTAGTAATGGAACAACTTGGTTGCTACATGGAATTACAGGGAGTGGAAAGACTGAAATATATCTTCAGGCGATAGCTCACTGTCTCGAATTGGGGGGTAATGCGATTGTGCTTGTCCCAGAATTAGCATTGACCCCACAAATCTTAGGCCGATTTAAAGCAAGGTTTTCTTCGAGTGTAGGTATTTTGCATAGCGGAATGACTATTAATCAACAGGGCGAAGAATGGTGGAAAATTTTAAACGGTGATCGAAACATAGTTATAGGAACACGTAGCGCTTTGTTTGCACCACTGAGTGATGTGGGATTAATCATTCTGGATGAAGAGCATGAATGGACGTATAAGCAGCAAGAACCTTCGCCTAGATACCATGCCCGTGATGTAGCAAGATATATGGCTCAAACCTTAGGATCGGTAGTTATTTTAGGAAGTGCTACTCCAGATATAGGAACTGCTTTTAAGTCCAATAGCGGCTTAATCAGAAAACTTGAATTACGCAAGAGAGTGGAACGATCTGGGGCAGAGAGAGATACCGCTAACGTTGAAATCATTGATATGCGAGAGGAATTAAAAACAGGGAACCGTAGTATCTTCAGTCGAGCACTGAAGGAGCAATTAATTGCTAATTTGGAATCAAAAAAGCAATCGATCTTATTTTTAAATCGAAGAGGCTCTTCACGAGTGATTAAGTGTCGCGAATGTGGAATTGTTGTTAATTGCAATCGTTGTTCTACGGGAATGACTTTTCATCAAAATGGAGGTCAGCAGCGGCTCTTATGTCATCATTGTGGTCGACAGAGAGAAGTCCCAATTAAATGCCCAAAATGTAGAAGTACTCGAATCAAATTTATGGGCATTGGAACTGAAGGGGTGGAGACTCAGCTTAGACAATTTCTACCGTCAGCACGTATTTTGCGATGGGATAGTGATTCTGCAAAAAATATTAAGGCGCATGAAAGGATTCTGCAGTCTTTCGCAAGCCATGATGCTGATGTATTAATAGGTACTCAGATGGTTGCAAAAGGCTTAGATATACCATCTGTAGATTTGGTTGGAGTCGTATTAGCAGACATAGGACTGCATTTGCCTGATTTCCGTGCCAGCGAGAGGACTTTTCAAACGCTTACCCAAGTTGCCGGTCGCGCAGGTCGTGGATCAGGCCAAGGTAATGTGATTATTCAATCGTACATGCCTGAACACTACGCAATTCAGGCTGCTGCTGCGCAGGATTATGAATTATTCTATGACGCTGAAATTAAATACAGGAAGGCAATGTTATATCCACCCTACACCAAAATGATTCGGTTTCAGTTAGAGCAATCTAATTACGATATCGGAGCAAAGGAATCTATGCGGTTTAAGAATTTTTTGAACAAAGTGGTTCGAGAATGGGATATGACGTCTGTCCAAGTAATTGGTCCTGCACCTTCAATACCCCATAAGATAAAAAATTCTTGGAGATGGCATATTTTTGTTCGTTCTGTCACGCCTGAATATTTAATTGACAAGGTAGCTATTCCTCCAGCATGGACCGTGGATGTAGATCCTGAGAGTTTTTCTTAGCAGTATTGATGCTAGAAAAAACGTATAATCGTAATATGTCTGTACTAGAAATGCATTATATTCCCGATCCTGTACTGAGGCAGAAGGCTAAAAAAATTAGAGATTTTAAAAGCCAAGAACTTAGTCGTTTGGCTCAAGATATGGTGGACTCCATGTATTACTACAATGGAGTTGGATTGGCTGCTAATCAAATAGGTTCATTGAAGCGAATTTGCGTTATACAAATGCCTGAGGACGATGAGCCCACTATATTGATCAATTTGGAAATCACTCGTAAGGAGGGTGAGCGGGAAGTCACCGAAGGTTGCTTAAGTCTTCCAGGCTGGCAGGGGAGAATATTGCGCGCAGAAAAAGTTTGGGCTAGGGCAGTAAATTTAGAAGGAAGACCAATCAGATATAAGGGCGTTGGCGATTTACTTGCTCAGGCACTTGAACATGAAAATGATCATTTAGATGGGAAATTATATATCGATTTTATTGATTCAAAAGATGATCTATATGAGGTTGAAATAGGGGAAGAAGAAGAAAATGAAGGCGAGGTAAACTAAGGATAGTTTCGCCAAGTCGTTTCGCCTGATAGAATTCGCTAGATTTACAGAAGGTGGATCGTTTGCTGCCCCTTCTAAATATTCAAATGGACTCGAATGATTTTTTATGTTGCGTAAACTTCACTGGAAATCTTTATTAGCTATAACTCTGATTGTTGCCGTTTCTTTCACGGTTCTATATTACGACGAGTTTGAAGTTCCGATTCTTGGCGAAAGAGGATCTGAAGATATTCTCGGATTACGCTTGGGATTAGATCTTGCGGGAGGAACACAGCTTATTTACCAGGCTGGCGACGAAAATATGAAGCCCACCGATAATGAAATGGAAGGGCTTATTGGGACTATAAGTCGCAGGATTGATCGTCTTGGAGTCACCGAACCAAGCCTGCAAAGATTGGGCGAAGATCGACTACTTATACAGCTTCCTGGAGTAGAAGATGTACAGCAAGCAAAAGACTTGATTGGGCAAACTGCTCAGCTAGAAATTATCGAGCGGCTTTGCGAGGACTTGCAATGCACCATTTTTAAAGACCAAGAAACTGGTCTTACTGGGGACGATATGTCTCGTGCTTTTGCTAGCCAAGATCAGGTTACTCAAGAGCCAATTTTGAGTTTTGAGCTTAAGCGTGGTGCTGCTCAACAATTTGCTACTGTGACCCAACGAATATATGACTCAAATACATCCGAAAGTCCGGACCAGCTGGCCTTTGTTTTGGATGATAAGGTTTTGGTTTCGGCTGCAGTTCAATCTCCGATTCTTTCAGGTAGTGGCATTATTAGTGGGAATTTTTCTCCCGAAGATGCCCGCCAACTTGCGATTCAAGTTGAATCGGGGCGCCTGCAGATTGATATCACAGAGTTGTCTTCATCTGTAATTGCAGCTTCGCTTGGTAGTAGGTCTTTGGAGGAAGGTTTAATTGCTGGCTTAGTAGGGTTAGCTCTCGTCCTTCTGTTTATGGTGGGTTACTACAGAGCATCAGGCCTTGTTGCGGGTGTGGCACTTATTTTCTACACGCTTATAGTTTTAGCTATTTTTAAGTTAATTCCCGTCACGTTGACGTTGGCGGGCCTTGCTGGTTTTATCCTTTCCTTAGGTATGGCGGTGGATGCAAACATCCTTATTTTCGAGCGAATTAAAGAAGAACTACGAGTTGGAAGGACGCTCCAATTTGCAGTACAAATTGGATTTAATCGTGCATGGACTTCGATTCGCGATGGTAATGTTTCGACGATATTGATTGCTTTGGTTTTGTTTTTCTTTGGAAGCGGCTCTGCCAACTCTGCCATAACAGGGTTTTCTATAGCTCTGCTTATCGGCGTAATGACGAGCATGTTCACTGCAATTTTCATAAGTAGGAAATTATTGGGAATTGTAGGTGGAACGTTCTTGCGCAGATTCCCTCAATTGTTTAGCCCAGAGTCTTTGTCGAATAATAACTCTGGAGGACAAAGCTGATGCAAGTTGTTCGCTTTCGTAAGTGGTTTCTTCTCATCTCAGCTTTGCTAGTGATGGCCTCTGTAGTTTCTTTGTCGTTGTACCGATTAAACCCTGGTATTGATTTTACCGGGGGTGCTGCCATTAATGTGAAATACACTGAGGCAATTAGCTCGAATCAGATTGTTGAGGCCCTTTCTGGCGTAATGCAAGATGATGCGGTTGTACAAGCTACGGCAGATAACTCTTTTTTCATTCGTGTAGGAATTTTAGAACTTGATCAACGCGACGATTCTGGGCAAGTTGTTAGAAGAGGAGAAGAATCAGAAGTTAGGCAAGCTCTTAAAAGTATAGGTCCGGGTGAAATCGTTTCTTTCGATAGTGTTTCTGGTGTTATTGGAGATGAAAATGTCAGGAATGCAATAATTGCAGTGATTGTTGCGTCAATCGTAATTTTGGTTTATGTGACATGGGCATTTCGCCGCGTTCCAACTCCTTTCAGATATGGAGTTGCTGCTATAGTGGCTTTAATTCACGATGTGTTTATTGTGTTAGGAGTGTTCTCTGTACTTGGCGAAACAATTAATTTGCAAGTAAATGCGATGTTTATTACAGGTGTGCTCACGACAATCGGTTACAGCGTGAATGACACTATAGTTGTATTTGATCGCTTAAGAGAGAATGTTGCACGCTACCCAGGGGCCGCCATTAGTGAACTGGTTAACATAAGCGTAAGAGAGACAATAGGAAGATCCCTAAATACTTCGATCACATTGATAGTGGTAGTGGTAGCATTGTTGCTTTTTGCTGGCGCCTCAATTCAACCTTTGCTCTATGTTTTGTTAGCGGGCGTAGCGGTGGGTACCTATAGCTCAATTTTCATAGCCAGTTTGACATTGGTTGCTTGGGAACAAGGGGAAATAGGTCGAGCTTTTAGATTACTGACCTTTAGACGCTAGATGGTGCTAGAGGGGAAATCAAGATTCTGCCTACGACCTCTCGATTTGTCATTCTTGTAAAAGCCGTTTCTAAAGAATGTGCAGATAAAGGCGAAATTCTATCGACAATCGGTTCAATTGCTCCTTTTTTTATAGCATTAAGGCATTCATCAATTTCTGACAGACTAGCGCCTAGGCTCCCTATAATTTGTAATTCACGGAATATGACTTCAGCGGGGACAATAGGGCTTTTGGACGATGAAATTTGCCCACTTAAAACGAGCCTTCCTTTTGGGGTCAAAGTATTCAAAAGCCTTTCGATTGACATACTCGTGGTTTCTATTGCGGCATCGATTCCATGATCATCAGTCATTGCAAAGAGAATTTCTTCATAAGGTTCTGTTTCCATAAACACTGCAAAAAACCAAGGCATCTTTTGTAGAAATTTGAGTTTCTTCTCAGAGCTAGTAATGCCGATCACTTTGACTCCCTTGGCTGCTGCAATTTGTGCTGCATGAATACCTAAACCTCCACTGGCTCCACTAATAATGAGCCAATTATCTTTTACTAATTGACACGTTTTAACAGCCTTCGCAGCTACAGAGATTGGGGAAAAAAGTAAGCATGCTTTTTCAATTGAGTCGTAATCTGGAGGTAAAAATACTAAAGAAGAAAAAGGGACGCTGGTAAATTCGGCAAAGCCACCATTTTGTCGATGCCCTAGGTCTTTAGGTATTACTACCACTTTTGACCCAATTAGCTTTTTCGAAAGTTTGCTACCCACATCAACTATCACACCAGAGATCTCATGCCCCAAAACTCGAGGCAGAGATACTCCACGATTAAGTGTGCCATTGATAATCAATGCGTCGTGATAACTAAAACCACACGCTGAGACTTGGAGAATGACCTCTTCTACTTCGGGTTTAGGATCGTCTAATGAGATATCATTGAGGCTCAAACCTTCTTTCTCGGAAAATTGTAGGATAACTGCTTTCAATTGAGTCCTGATTCAGAAGAATGTTGGTTAATAATAGAATCTTTAGTAATTAGTATATTCAACATGGAGGTAGGTGGCACCTATGCGAATCGGAGCACACGTGTCTACATCAGGCGGGGTAGATAAGGCAATCGACCGTGCAATCGAAATTGGAGCTGAGTGTATTCAGATTTTCCCCTCTGCGCCTCAGGGTTGGGGATTCAAATCACCTGACGAGCTAGCTATTGCTGAATTTAAACGTAAAGCTTTTGAAAATGACGTAGGTCCTAATGTTTTTCACGGGATTTATCTAGTGAGCTTGGGTTCAGATGATTTGGCATTGGTTGAAAGAGGAAAAGCCTCCTTGATTAAATATTTGAATACGGCTGATGACCTAGGTGTTGATGGTGTTATTTTTCATCTCAATAGCCATAAGGGCCGAGGTTTTGATGGTGTATTCGATCAAGTTCTAGGTTCGATACAGGAAGTTTTAGCTGATACTCCGGATAATACCAAATTGATAATTGAGAATAGTGCGGGAATGGGGAATCATATTGGTTCAAAATTTTCTGAAATAGGAATGTTTATTAGGGAATTGAGTAATCCACGTGTAAAAGTTTGCCTCGATACACAGCATAGTTTCGCTGCGGGTTATGACCTCAGGACCAAGGATTCAGTAGAAGCCGTTATGGATGAATTTGATAGAGATATAGGACTGGATCATTTGATGGCCGTTCATTGCAATGATTCGAAGCCTGACCTGGGAGGAGCCTTAGATAGGCATGAAAATATAGGGGAAGGGTTTTTGGGCACAAATGCTTTTGAGTCAATTCTTGCGCATCCAGCTTTTATGGATATTCCTTTTTACCTAGAGGTTCCTGGATTTGAAGGCAAAGGCCCTGATGCAGAAAATGTTCAAATCCTAAAAGAATTAAGAAGAGGGGTTAATTAAGGATTTATGCGTAAAGCATTATTTGAGGAGTTAGTAAGAGAAGCAGTGGCTGATATTCCAGAGGATTTTCGTCAAATTATGCATAATGTCGATGTCCATGTGCGCCGAATGCCTACCCAAAGGCAATTAAAAAAAATTTCTTTATCACCAGGGCAAGTATTACTTGGGCTGTATGAGGGGATCCCTTTAACAAACAGAGAAAATTATGGAATGGTCCTCCCTGATGTTGTTACCCTTTTCCAGCTACCGATTGAGCAGATTTGTTCTACCGAAGATGAAGTGAAAAAAACTATACAAGCAACGGTGATTCATGAAGTGGCACATTTTTTTGGTATTACGGACGTGGAATTAGAGGCTTGGGGTGTTGCATAGTTCTTGCAAAAGCTTAAATGAGCAAATATAGAGATTTTGGGGATTGTTAAATTCAGTGCTTATTAGGGACGCTCAATGTGCTTGGGTTCAGGGGTGACTAGCATAACTGCAAAGGATAGTAAATAAGTAATTACGATAAGCCATAAGCCTAAATTGTAGGAGCCGAGACGATCATAGGAGAGGGACAAAATCACTGGGCCGACGGCCATGACAATGCTTACTAAAGGGTAGACTAAACCTTGTATTGAGCCAAGGTGAGCTCTTCCTAAGTAAGCAGGCCAAATTAATGGATTCAGAACAATCATCCCTCCGATCGCCAAGCCGCTACCCGCTGCTAATAAAAATAGTAAAAACTCCTGAGTTTGAATAATGGCAAGTAATCCCATAACTAAGGCGCCCATAATGACCAATCCAAGGAAAGATATGCGCACTGTTGTTTGATTTGCTATATAACCCCAAAAATATCGGCCTGAAACTGACATTAACCCATAAATGCTTAGTGCGAGAGCTGCGCTATTTTGACTAAATCCACGATCTTCAAATAAAGGGACCATGTTGGCTGGAATTGCGATTGAAGGAAGGCTTGCTAGTGCTACTGCAGCTATGAGCATCCACGTACTTCGGATTTTCAATGATTCCTTCAAGTTATAGCCCGAAGGTGAAGAAGATCCTTGTAATGAAGAATCATTGATTTCACCATCCGGCAACAAGCCAATATCTTCTGGTTGTCGGCGAATCAACAGAGCTAGCGGTACACCTATTAATATCGTAAAAACACCATAGACTACCCAAGCATCACGCCATCCTAGTGCACTAATTGTAGCGGCTGCAATAAGCGGTAGAACAAGAGCGGCAAAACCTCCTCCTGTAGTTCCAATTGCCATTGCTATGGGCCTTTTTTTTACAAACCATTTAGGAACAAGTGCTGCAGCTATAATATTTGTTTGCCCGACCCATGCAATTCCTCCAATGACACCGTAGAGAAGCATAAATTCCCAAGGATTTTGGACTCTTGATATACCTATTAATACCGCACCACCAACGCCGCTTGCGATCATACTCAATACCATTGCGCCACTGCGTTTATCCATAAATCGCCCAACTAAGGGAACGCCTGCTGCAGAAATTAATACACGTACGGTGACAGCACCAAAAATATCAGAGCGGTCCCATTGAGTGAGCTCATTAGTCATGGGACCAACAAACACACTCAATGCCCACAATTGGATTCCTACTTGAACAAAATGAGTTATGAACGAAACACCTACAATTACCCAACCGTAGAATAAAGGTAATCTAGCTTCCCAGTGCGCAGCTGTCTTAAAGTGTTGCAGTACTAATTCCGATCTTTATTATCCAAATAAGTCTTTTTTATTGATATTTCCAAATCCAGGAAGCGTGATGTCAGAATAAAAATCATTGTCGTAATTACGAGTTCTCACTACCACCGGCATTGGCATTGCATGGCCGAACATTAAGGATTGTTGAATGGATTCTAATCGTGACAATATATTACGTAAGTTCCTTGCGCCTGGTGCCCCGGTCAAAACGGCGTCAATATCACGGTCGTTATCTAATTGGCATACTACTCGTGTTCCTATTTGACTCAGAATTTCTTCGTCTATGCCGGATGGCCTTTGGTCCACGATAAGCAATGTTACGCGATATTTGCGCATTTCTCTTGCAATCGTGCCGAAAATTGTTTGGTTAGCAAGACCAGAATTTAGGAACCTATGAGCTTCTTCGATAGTTATCACCAAAGGACTAGGCAATTCCTCATTTCCAGCCATTGCGGATTCTGTTTTTTTGCGGTATTCCTCATGAATCCTACGGGTAATGAGATTCGCGACCAATAAATATGCGTTGACATTATCTCCGTGCTTTCCAAATTCAAGCACTACGTGTCTATTGTCTAAGAGATGCTCCAGAATTTCCGTTGCTATTCCTTTTCCTGATGATTTTTCAACCATAAAATCGAAGCGTTTTAATTGAGATAACCTGCGGCGGAGAGCTTCTAATGTGTTGGTATTTTCTCTTAACGTTTCGGCCAATTCGTGCAGCTCTTCACTGGTGAGGTCTAGAAACTTTAGGATCCATGGAGAAGAGTCATTTTTAAAATAATCTGCTAATGCGTAACAGGATTGTATACCTAATTCTGTAATATTCAGGGTAGTGCCTAAGATAGCGATATCTTCAGGTTCGATTTCATTAAATCCAATTTTTGCATCAACATCGTACTTAAGACCACGAGTACTTGCAGAGGAGCCGTCTAATGTAAATATCGATACGCGGCTACCAAAAAGCTGTTTGAGACCTTTTGCTGAATAACCAGTTTCACTTGATGATTCCCAACCATATTCGTTGTGCATATCAAAAATTAAATTCGTGGCAACTTGGCGCTGTAAGATGCCTGCAAGTAGAATACGTGTCAGGAAGCTCTTGCCTGTACCGCTTTTCCCAAATACAGCATTGGAGCGTTTTACAAACTCTTCAAGATTTAGGCATACGTGCGCGTCCTCCATATCGAGAGGACTACCGATCCAGATATGCCTTTCATCTTCATTTCCAAATACCTCCGCAACATCTTCATTGGATGCTCTAAATGCTACGGAGAAGTGTTGAGGAAGTGATTTGGAAGGTTGAGGAGTCAGAAATGCAGAATCGATATTTAGGCTGGGCATAATTGTCGCTACGGAATAAGTGGATATGCCCGATATGACCTCTATCAAGCTTCTACTATCCGAAGATACGCTTGATGAAAATTTATTATCGGTAGTATCAAGCCTTAGGTCAGTGATGGTTCCAAAGAATTTACTATGAGCACCATTAATTGTAACGAAGGTTCCTATTTTGGTTTCCTCTATAAGCTTGCTGTCTTTAAGCCGAACTTCTACTCCTTGGGAGATAGAACCTCCAATTACGAGTCCAAGCTGATTAGATTCATGGCCCATACTGTTCATAACCATTCATCCATTGGAAGTCTTTTGATGATTGTCGAAACACGAGAGACATCCGTAGGCAATTGGCTTGATATATAGCGAGCGGCATTTAAAAGAAAAGCCCGGGGGTCTTCAAATGAAGGTAGAGCTTGTTTGATCGTTGCTGCAATGACATCATCGATGACTCGATCATTACTTCGCAAAAGCAGGACTAAGAAATCAACGCTAGTCATAAATTCTCTTATCTCGTTTGATGAGCATAAATGGATAAAACTGTGGATTCTTGGCGGTAACGGAGGGAGGTACTGGTGCACAATAGTTCCTTCACGAAATCCAATAACAGAGATATTCACAATAGTCCGCATTAATTGCTCTAATTGTGGATGATCTTCGTAAATTTGATCTTCGGTATCGAGGTTCTGACCTCGAGCAATAACGCCTCGACTAGGATCAATTGAGCCAGTGTTGATACCGTTAATCACGCCAAAAACAGAATCTCCGATTCTGACTAAGCTTCCAAGTGGAGGACAGTTATATAGCGTGTGGCATTGCCCTTTGAGGATTTCGATAGAAGATTCAATTACCTCGCCGAACCGTGAATTTTTTTGGAGCGATTCCATTTTGCAATTCTCAATGACTTTCGGTCTAACTCGCAAGAGGCATTAAGTACATATGATAAAGTCATTGTTGTTTAAGGAATCTAATGAATCAAAAAGAGGCACCTCATTTTACAAAGGAATGGTTATTGAGTGCGTTGAGCTATGTTCGGCGTGATTTTGAGGCAACAATCACCCAAAGCGTTAATGATGATCGTGCCCTGATTAGATTACAGACTGCTCAGAATTTGGGGCTGGATACGATTGCTCATGATGCAATAACTGCTATTGATCAGGCTATAGTAGATGCAAATAACTTGCAGTGGCCTGGTGGGATAGAAATTCGGTACGTAGCACTTTTAGGAGCACTTAAGTCCTTGGCTAGTGCCAGCACGGCTCTTCAGCCGAACACTCCCGATTTGCCTCATTTGAGCTACCTTACAGATTTTATGAGGAAAGCAGAGTACTTGGCAGCCAGTAATTTTCGTAGACGCTTAGCGAAAAAATTGACTGGCATATACGTCATTGTAGACCCTGAACTAACAAATGGTCGGGACATTCGGTGGGTAGTGGAGCAGTCAATAAAAGGCGGAGCTAGTGCGATCCAACTAAGAGTAAAAAATAAGGATAAAGGAGATTGGCTGAAATTAACTTCCGACGTATCGCTGGTTTGTAATTCTGAGGATGTAGTTTTTATTGTTAATGATCATGCAGATATTGCGGTTGCATCGAATTCTCACGGGGTACATTTAGGCCAGCACGACTTACCACCTGAAAGTGCAAGAGAAGTTTTAAACCCATGGCAATTAATTGGAACTTCAAATGCATTGCTCACAGAAGCACAGGATTCTTATAGAAAAGGGTGCGATTATCTTGCTGTGGGTAGAATGTTTCCGACTAGCTCAAAAAGCAACACTAGACATGCAGGTCTTGAAACGCTAAGCGCTATTCGGGAGAGTATCCCGGAAGATGGACCGCCAATAATTGCCATTGGTGGTATAAATTTGGCAAATGCGAACCAGGCAAAAATCGCAGGTGCGGATTGTATTTGCGTGATTTCTGCAGTTACTCTTGCGAAGGATCCATGTGATGCAGTAGTACGTCTGCGGGATGCTTTCCTCGCTAGTTAAATAAGCTTTTCGCGGCAGTGTTCGCAGCTTCAAAAAGGCCGGCGGGCCACAATCCCAAAACTAATATGGAGACTGATGTTACGGATAGAGCAAATAGGTTAGGCTTTGAAATTCTAATTATGGAACTATCATCTGCATTGCGAAAATACATGGTCCGAATGATGGAGGTATAGTAATAGGCTGAAACAACAGAATTTAGCACAGCAATTATTGCAAGCCAAATTAGACCTGAACTTACAGCTGCATTAAAGAGGAAGAGCTTCCCTGTGAACCCTACAGTGGGCGGTATCCCAATTAAACTGATGAGCGATAAGCTGAGCACAAGTGCTATTAAGGGTGAGCGTTTACCCATACCGGCAAGG
>Ga0114933_10001481_pt1 | contig 26032 bp, 19 predicted proteins | sample 4SBtaG_FD_89691 | JGI IMG/M metagenome (GOLD analysis project Ga0114933, IMG submission 89691) | Deep subsurface microbial communities from Kolumbo volcano to uncover new lineages of life (NeLLi) - 4SBTROV12_W25 metaG | ecosystem: Environmental > Aquatic > Marine > Volcanic | place: Kolumbo... | reverse complement strand
ACCCCTTCCATGGTATTCCAACATCTAAGAAAATTTGATAAATGGAGAATTATTCCATGGAACGTTGTTCATATATTTTGGGTAGATGAACGCTGCGTGCCGCCGGATCACAGTGAAAGCAATTATCGACTGGCTTGTGAATTAATACTGAAAGATCTCCCGATCCCTGAGGAAAATATTCACCGTATCCATGGTGAGAGTGACCCATTAACTGAGGCAAATCGATATGCTGAAGAATTGATAGGGCACTTCAACCTAAATATAGGGCAAGTACCTAGTTTAGATTGGATTTTTCTTGGCGTTGGGACGGATGGTCACACTGCTTCCATTTTTCCTAAATCAATTCTTGACGATAAGGTTAATAAACTGTGTTATGTGGCGACTCACCCAAAAACCGGACAAAAACGGATAACTTTAAACCTATCTACAATTAATATGACAAAGCGAATAACTGTTATCATAGTAGGTCAAGAAAAAGCTGCTATAGTTTCCAAAATAATGAACCCCACATCAAAAGAAAAGCATTTGCCTGTAAAAATGATTCGGCTGGTGGCTGGGAGAATTCTATGGGCACTGGATGAGGCAGCGGCTTCTAAAATTAGTTTGTAGACTGTCAAAAATGGATTTGAAAATTTGCTGCAAAGCCTCTTCTTCAGCTTAAATGATTATGTCGTCCGATAACGAAAAGGATTTTGTTGAGTGCTACGATATTGGTGGTACTAATATTAGAGCTGCATTTATTTCTCAAGGAAAAATTGAAGAACCTTTTTTAAAAGAAAAAACAGAAAAAGACGACGTGGGTTCTTTTGTTCAGCAGATTAAAAATATTTCCTCTTTTCTCAGGAAACAACACTCAAGAATAACTTCAAAACAAATTAAAGCAGTGAGCATGGCGGTTCCTGGGCCTGTTGAAGGTATGAAATTGTTGGGATCAAAGCCCTTAGATTTTTATGAGGAGATAAACTTTGAGAATCTCCTTAGAGGTTATTTTGATATTCCTCTGGTGTTGGGTAATGATCTCAATATGGCCAGTCAAGGAGAACTAGCCTTGGGAAAATTCAAAGAAAAAAAGAATCTTTGTTTATTAACTATCAGTACGGGAATTGGTGTGGGAGTAATAATAAATGGAGCTATTTATGATAGAAAAACTGAAATTGGACACAATATTATTGAAACAAATCCACAGTTAGCTAATCCTTGTCTGGGGCATAATGGTTGTTGGGCTGCTCAATCTTCTGGGTTTGGCATTGAAAAAACGGCTGAGAAAATGGGTAAGAACATAAATGCATCGCAGGTTTTTGAAGAACCGCAATTTCAGGAAGTGATAGATAACGTAAGGAAATATAATGCTTATGGAATTGGAAATTTAATCAATGCTTATGATCCAGAAAAAATTATCATCATGGGTTCATTGGGTCTTAAACAGTTTGACAAGATTATCCCTGAAGCCGAACTTATAAAGCAATTTACCTTGGTAAATAGCGTTCCGGAAATAGCACCTACGGAGCTAGGGGAAAATATTGGTCTATTAGGCGCCTACTATAGTGCTATCAAAATTATTAAGGGTAAATGAATAACGGGCATGCTTAAAGACTGATTAAAAAAGGCGAGAAATCCTATTTCTTAAAATGCTGTCTCGTCCACTCGCGCGCTAATTTTCTTGCTAGGGTTATTTGTTCTGATGTCATACGCTTTTCTACCATGTCAATATTCTTCCTTCCCTCTTCACTGCCATTTTCTCGTGAAACAACAAACCACTTCAAAGCTTCAATAAAGTTTTGTTCTACCCCTTCACCCTTACTATACATTGCACCTAAATTGTTTTGTGCATCTTTATGGAAATTTTCAGCAGCTCGCCGGTACCACTTTATAGCTAGAAGATTATTCTGTGGCACACCATTTCCCCACTCATGCATAACACCAAGGTTATATTGAGCGGCTGCATGACCTTGAGCTGCCAGGGGTCTTAATTTTTTAAGAGCCTTGCTGTAGTCAGTTCCATGAATAGCATCCAATCCTTCTTGGAAAGCGTTTGCAAAAGAAGTGGTTGGGAAAAACAAGACCAAAATAAAAAATAAATGTCGGATTTTCATAAATTTTTTCATAAATTTAGTTTAAACAAGTAAGCAACCTAGAATTAATTTTATTAATGTCGTTTGTTCCCATTCATCGGTAAGCCTTTTAGATGTGTCATTCTTTTTATCAGAAAACTTGCCCTTCCAGAATTATTCATAATTTCTTAGTAGATTAAGCATTTCTTTGTCAAACTTTGACTGGTCTGTGGCCTCAATAGTTATCATCAACTTTTTCAGGCTCCATAAGCCTACATAAAGCCGAAATTTTAAATATAAATACTTCTTCAACAACCAAAAACTGAAGTAACTGCAGTTTTTCTTGAAGAAATATAACTGACTTTGTCTATAAGCCTTGGCAGCCTGAATAGGCATTTTTGCCGCACTGATTCCGTGATGGTGGATGATCGAAGCCTTAGGTGTAAAGCGTACAGCCCATCCTTTTTCTTTTAACTGAAGACATACATCTCTATCTTCATAGTACATAAAAAAAGATTCATCCATCAACCTAACATCAACTAAAGCTTTTCTTTTAAACATCATACAAGCCCCACAAATCCAATCTACTTCCTTATCAGAAGAGTAAATCTTTTTTAAAATATATTTGCTCCAAGTTTGCGCACTTTTTTTGTATAAAATATTTGAATAACACTTGCGGATTACTTCGCTAACAAAACCTGATCTCAGACCATATGATTCCTGTATCGTATGGTCACTATTCACTAAAATACAACCAAGCACCCCTGTTGTTGGATGCTGTTTCATCATATTTAACATTGTTTGCAAAGATTCCGGAAGTACTTCCGTATCATTATTGAGAAGAAGAATATATTCCCCTTTTGAAATTTTAAAACCTTGATTAAATGCTCGAGAATATCCCAAGTTTTCAACATTAGAAATAAAATATGTTTTAGGAAAGTCTTGCCGAAAAGATCCTAGCATTTCTTCATCTGATTCGTTGTCTACGACAATGACTTCATGGCTAATGTTATTTAAATTTTTCTTAAGGGAATCGAGACACCGTATAAGATAGTCTTGGTATTTATAATTTACGATAATTATTGACAATTGAAGGGAAGCAGGAAGCAAACTCTGTATTTTTTCGCTAGAAGGCTGCACAGGTATTTTAATCCTTTTACAGGCCACCCTTAAAGGCAAGACTAACAAGAAGTCCAAATTTTAAATTCGCCGATGGCACATTTATAAAATATTTCTTTACAACAAGGCCTACTAATACAATAAATCTTTCTAGTTGCTCTGCAGGTGGAAAATAAAGTCTTTTTAACTAAGTGACACGGTCAACTTGGCTAAAAAGTTTTCCCAATCTATCGCTATAAATCTTGCCAACTGCTTGGGAATTATGATGGGTGCGGATGTATACCTGCCCTGCCTTTGCTATTGTCTTGCGATAATTTGCATCTTTTACAAGCTTACACATATAATTAGCAGCGTGGGCCACGTCAGGTTGAGCCCACACCTGGCCCTCACCTAAAGGATATTCTCCCCTTTTTACCTGAATCAATTTATAGTCAACTAAGCATGCATTATCCGGAAGAGTAAAGTCGGTATTGCCTGAATAGTTAGTTGCAATGACGGGCTTTCCTAGCAGCATACTTTGGGCTAAACATAGTCCTATGCCCTCCGATCGATGAAGAGAAACAAAGCTATCACAGGCTTTTATGAGCCCTAATAGCTCATCAAAAGAAAATATTTTATCGATCAAAATTATTCTAGGATCCGCTTCAGCTTCGCTCCTTAGCCTTGAAAACTCCTTAGGGTATTTCTCCCCATCCATCGATTTGATAACTAAACAAACTTTTTCATCTCCAGTCGGGAAGGCTTTTTTAAATGCTCGAATTGAATCGATAGGGTTCTTTCTTGAAAAAAAAGATTTAAAATCAAATACAAATAGAAAAATAAAACTAAATGCAGGTAATTTAAAATAACCACGACCATAATCTTTAGGATCATTAACTTCAATTGCTGGGGGCATATAAAATATTGGTTGAGAAGATTTCTCTGCTATAGCATTTTGGATAAAACGAGATGGGCACCAGATTTCATTCATAAAACCAAGAGGCCTCAACCAAGAATCAGGGAAACGGGAAAGTTCCCACAACCAATAACCTATATTGTAACGACTTTGAATAAATGGTTGCCCTAAAGTAACAATTGACGACATTACCTGATCGGGTTTTAAATGAAAAATATTTATAGAGTAAGGGTTTTCTGTTCTAACAAATGAAGCCAAACGCATGTCTTGTTGGCTCAGTTGAACTCTTAAGTTATAATTAAATATCCCAAATTTGATATCTGTTTTTAAAAGCGCCGCAGCTGCCTGGCGAAGAAACTCTCCTTCTCCAATATCAGCATTTGGGTAACCAATAAAGTTAACCCCTTGACTCAAACCTTTCGCATGAAAGTCTGGCTTTTGATATGGATAAAGCAATTTAAAAATAGGGCTTAGTAATTTGACCTTAATTTTTGAGCGAGTTTCAGGTTGCATCCACATAAAAATTGGTTTTATTTTAATATAGTACCTCATTAGGAACTGGAGTATGTACCGCCCACCAGCACCACCAATATTGTAAATTTTACTTTTAAGATTAAACACCACAAACACCCTTGTTCTTATCAACTAATTATCAGTAAATCTCTTAGTCAAGACTCACTTGATTACAAACAAACCTGGATATTGTACTCTTAAAATGCACAATAACAATAAATCAACAAAAAGACTTTAATTTGAATCCCGGTCGAAATACAATCATTTACAACTACCTTATTTTTGAATACTATGACGGCGTATACAAATAACAGGAAAAGACCTATCTCACTTTACCTTATTTATTAGTTCTCTTTTTTCTAATTACTCTAAAAGGATATAGAATTCGATGCTTTATCTAAAATTCAACCATGAATAAGAAAAAGCCTAAAATCAGCCTGGTTATTCCAGTTTTTAATGAAAAAAATAACTTGAGTTTTTTTCTTAATGCCACTCAAAAAGCAATTCAAAATTTGGATGATTATATTTTTGAGCTTCTATTTGTTGATGACGGAAGTACCGATTCGACATGGGATATCATTAACGACTTATCCAAAATAGATGACCGTATTAAAGGAGTAAGGTTTTCAAAAAACTTCGGCAAAGAAGTTGCCTTAACAGCTGGGCTGGAATCGGCTTCTGATTCCGACGCAATTATTTTTATTGATGCCGATTTGCAACACCCCCCACAAGTTATCAACGAATTCGTTAAACATTGGGAAAATGGTTTTAAGATTGTAAGATCTCAAAGAAAAACAATAGAATATTCCCTGGTCAGAAAATTAGGCTCTAAATTATTCTATCTAGTGCTTAAACGGTTTTCAGATATCAACATTCTGCCAAAAACATCTGATTTCCAACTCATTGACAAACAGGTAATCAAAGAACTGCTAGCGTTTAAAGAACGCAACCGTTTTTTTAGGGGACTAATTGATTGGGTGGGGTTTAATAAAAAAACCGTTTTTTTTGATGCCCCTTCACGGATCGGCGGTAAGTCTTCTTATACATTTAGAAAATTGTTTGCCCTTGCTATAAATTCTTTCGCATCATTTTCCCTCGTCCCATTAAGGGTCGCAGGGTATTTAGGTTTAGCAATTTCTCTGTCTACATCAGTTATCCTATTATATATGACTATTAGTCATCTAGTTTTAAAATTACAATTTTATACACCCTTAGCATATTTTGTAGTTTTCAATACCTTATTATTCGGTATCGTCCTTGCCTGCCTAGGACTCATAGCCTTATACATAGGACGCATCCATTCAGAAGTCATTGGAAGACCCTTGTACATTATACAAGACAAAGTTGGTTTTCCTGATTTATAGATTCCACTACCTTCCATTACTTAATGTTTGTTCACATAAATAAGAATCAAAAGCATTTAAAAACCATCCCTTATTTTTTTTCTAAGCGCTTATCTTTTTTATGATTTCTCTAAAATCATTTGGATCTCAGTGGTTTTCTTCGATTACAGTCGCTGGAATCTCTGCCTTACTCGCGTTTACCTTGGGACGGCTATTAGGCCCTAGTGGATTTGGAGCCTATAGTTACGTATTAACCATAGCTTCACTTTATGCTATCCTCCAGGACGGAGGTTTTCGCGTCCTAATATACCGTGAAACCTCATTCCCTACATTTAAAACAATTGCTCCCAAATTAGTACCTATTGCCTTAGGGCAAAACATGCTAGTTACCCTAATTGGGATTGGAATAGTTTTCATATTCCCATTCGATTCAAAATTTATCCTAACCCTTTCTATTATTTCATTTGGACTAGGTACAACTACTACTTTCTTTTCATCCCAAATCAAAGGGGAAGGACAATTTGAAATTGATGCAAAGTGGAAGATTTTAGTTCGAATTTTGACTGCAACCACAATATTAGTATTGGCATTATTGATAGAACCAACCCTTCAGTGGATTTTTATTGGTTCAATTATAGGATATTGTGTGTCACTAGCGTTTCGCCCCTCTAAATGTTTCTTAAAATTACAGTTCAAAAAACTAGACTCCAAATTATACAAATCCTTAGTTGCCCTTCTGCTTATTGATATAGGCACTCTGCTCTATTTTAAAATTGACTTAGTCATGTTAAGCCACCTTGGAGTAGAGCTTGATGAAATAGGTTACTATGCAGCCGTATCAAGAATGATGGAGGGTCTGATTTTTATTCACGTACCGTTTGCCACCGTTTTATTTCGAGAGTTTAGGGTTCGTGCTGGAGCAAACAGAGGGAATGTTCAGTTTGTTTTTCGGTTCTTTTTATTGGCTTTTTTGCCCCCTCTCATAATTATCCCCTTAGGAATTACATTTAGTGAAAATATTTTACTTTATTCTTTTGGTGTTGAATATCAGCATAGCTATCCAATTCTCAATGTTTTATTATTTGCATTTATTTTTATGAGCCCTAGCTTGATTCTCACTCAAACCATCATCGCAATCAATCGAGAACATTTTTATGCAATTGGAACTCTTGTAGCAGCGGCTGTTAATATAGGCTTAAATTTCTACTTTATTCCTGCATATGGAACCAAAGGCGCTGCATACGGAACAATAGCAACAGAGGCATTTTTAATGGTATATATTGGGGTCGGAATTATCCTATACAATCAAAGAAAGTAAATTAAACAATGAAACCCCACTCCTTAGTTAATTTAATGACAATTAACTTATTACTCTCCTTAATAAGATTTAATGATTAAAACTGACTTTCTAGTAATTGGCGGCGGGATTATTGGGATTTCCATCGCAAGAGAATTAAAAAAGCGATTTAAAGATTCCCGAGTTTCACTTATCGAGAAGGAAGTTTCTGTTAGCCTTCACGCCAGTGGCCGTAATAGCGGTGTTTTGCATGCAGGATTTTACTATTCTTCCGACAGTCTTAAAGCTCGATTTACTAAGCTTGGGAATAAGCGCCTCACGGAATATTGCGAACATAATAAACTCAAAATCCGAAAATGCGGAAAACTTGTTGTTGTGCAGAATGAACAGGAATTCGAATTATTGGATGAACTGCTTTCAAGAGCTCGGGATAATGGTGTGATATTGAAAAACCTTAGCGAGGCTGAAGCACTAGAGATCGAACCCAAAGTTAAGACTTTTAAACGAGCACTATTCTCACCTACAACTTCTACCGTTGATCCCATAGAGGTTACTTGTTCACTTGCCCAAGATGCGGTTCGTGAGGGAATAGTCATTCATACAGGCGTTACCTATCTAAATCGCATAAAAAATATTATCCAAACTAATTCAAAAAACTTTGAAGCAGGCTATCTCATTAATGCAGCTGGGCTTTATGCCGATAAAATTGCGCTCCAATATGGTTTTTCAAAGCAATACCGCATTCTCCCTTTTAAAGGCCTATATCTTTATTCAAATAATCAGCACAAACCATTAAACACACATATTTACCCTGTCCCTGACTTAAGAAATCCTTTTCTCGGTGTCCATTTTACTCTTACCGTTGACGGAAAAGTCAAGATCGGACCCACTGCTATTCCTGCTTTTTGGAGAGAACAATATCAAGGGTTAGATAATTTCAAGTTTAACGAATTAATGGAAATAGCCATTCGCCAGTTAGGACTAATAACCAATTCTAATTTTAATTTCAAACAACTTGCTATAGAGGAATTAAGAAAATACTCAAAAAAAAGGTTGGTACTTTTGGCTTCCAAGCTTGTGAAGGATATCGATTGTGAACATTATAAACAATGGGGAAAACCAGGAATACGTGCACAACTTGTGAATATTAAGCAGAAGAAATTAGAAATGGATTTTGTTCTTGAAGGTGATAAATATTCTATGCATATATTAAATGCTGTATCGCCAGGCTTTACTTGCGCATTACCTTTTTCGGAGTACGTTTGTGACAAAATTGAATCTAAATTTCAATAATATAAACTAAACTTACTTGGGCTTGTCTAATATCTTTCAACAAAAAATAAAAATACACAGGCCTAAGTTTTGGCAGGTTTTATTTGTCATCTCACTACCCATATCCATATTAACAATTACTGGGTTTTTTGGTCAAATTTCGTGGGTATTCGAAATAACCAGTCATTTTCGGGTCCAATATTTTTTTATATTAATTATTTTTACCATTTTCTTTTTTCTCGGAAAACAAAAGAAACTGGCCTTTTATTCAGTAGTTTTTGCATTAATCAATTTAATTCTTATTTGGCCCTATTGGTTTACCAGCAAAACTCCTTATATAGATAAACTTGGAATTAAGGCCCTTTTAATAAATTTAGATATTACAAATTTCTCTCACGAAAAGGTTTCATCCTTAATCGTTCAGAGCCATTCAGACATAATTATCTTAGAAGAGTTTGATAAAAAATGGAAATCTAAGCTTGGGAAAACTCTAGAAAAGTTTCCTTACTCTGTAGTCTCGCCTTGGAATAACGGATGGGCAATCGGTTTATTTAGCCGCCTTCCTTTGAATAAAGCAAAATTAGGCCGTCTTGGTAAATCTCCCATTCCATATGTAATGGCTGAATTTGAATGGCAAGAAAAATCTTATACTTTATTGGGAGCCCATCTTCAGGATCCCATGACCGAAGTTCGAGCCGATGTGCGGAATCGGCAGCTATCCTCTTTAGCCGACATCATTAAGGATCTTAAAAAACCCATAATTCTTCTTGGAGATTTAAATATAAGCCTCTGGTCTCCTTACTTCCAGCTATTCATTAAAAAAACAGACCTAAAGGAAGCCCGATTGGGTTGGGGACTTTATCCGACCTGGCCCACCAATTTTTTCCCCCTACAAATCCCCATCGACCATGGTTTAGTTTCTAAAGGGGTCGGAGTACATTCATTTAGCTTAGGCCCTGATATTGGGTCAGATCATTTTCCAATTATAATCCAGTTCTCGTGATGGAAATTCAGTTGACTTGACCACAGATGCAACAAACCTTCCTAAATAACATAAAAAGAATTTTTTATTTAAAAAATAACATGAGGATTTTGTAAAGAATACTCATTTGGGACGAAGAGCTCTTGTTAAATTAAATCTCAGGATACAAAATTTTTGAACGAACGTGAGAAGTTAGCTTTTGAAAATATTATTCTTAAAGAAGAAGCGAAGGCGGGTATTCGTGTACTAAGCAGTTATTAATCAGATATAAATTTATTCTTCCCAAATATATTTCTTGCTAATTGTTTTACATACCATTTCATAATCCACTTTGCATAATAGTCTTTCCTTACAAAGGACACAAAAACATCAATACCAATAATGACAGCAATTTGAAACGGTATGTACCTGAAGACCTTATATAATCCTGTATCAATTAGTATCATCATAATTTTGTGCGGAATAATTGGAAGCAACCGATAAAGAATATGATAAGTCTTCAGTATCCTTTTTCTATCTGCTTCCATGTCGGATCCAGTTGACAAGTAGTTATCTTGCAGGCCTTTATTTATAACTTCCTCATCCTCTTTACCTATAATCCCTTTTTTTAAAGCCTGCTCTGTGATAAAAACTTTCGGGGCATATTGTAACCAAAAGATACTTGCCCTTATTAAATGCTTTCTGGGGGAAAAGACCTTTAAGGCATAAATTAAATCTTCCTCAGTCTCGCCAGGTAACCCCAAAATCAGATCGGCCGAAAAGTTAATACCTGCCTCATCTAGTTTCTCTAACGCGATTAATACTTGTTCGGTAGTTTCATCACGAAGTAAAACCTCTTTTCGAACTTTTGAATTAAAACTTTCAATCCCCATTTGGACATGATGGCAACCCGCTTTCTTGAGTTTAAAAGCATAATCTTTTTGTAATTGTAATGGCTGAACCATAATTCGGAATGGTAACCCTACTTCCTTGGGATATTTTTCACAAAATTCATCAATCCATTTTTTGCTACCAGAAAGGACATTATTTTTAATATCAATATACTTAAGAGAATATTTATCCTTCATTTCTCTGAGTTCCTTTAAGACCATATCTACTGACTTTTCCCTTATGAATGAGCCTTCTCTTAATTCGGACTCGAAGTCAAACTTAAAGTTCTCAGAACAAAAAGAACACTTTTGAATACAACCCTTATTAGACACGGTAAGATAATATTCTTCAATGGGTATGAAGCTTTCGAAAATAGTTTTATCCGGCTCCGGGAACTCCTCTCCCTTGGCCAAAAAACTATGCGGACCCTTTACAACATTTCCATCTTTTTTAAACCAAAGATTGGGAACATCATCAAACTTTTGTCCATTCCCCAAAGCGTCCAGCAACTTTACCATTGGTAGTTCTCCATCTCCAATCACCACGAAGTCAACTTCATCTTGACTGATAACCTCCTCAGGCACTGTTGTTGGATGAATTCCACCCCAAACTGTTAAGCAATCGGGAAGCTTTTCACGTACTTTTCTTACAACATCCAATGACCATTGATAATTGTCTGCAAAAACGGACATAGCCAGCATATCAGGCTTATCTTTTATGATTTCATCAATCATTTTCTGTTTTTGATTAAACAAATCGGCCAAAAATTTCACAGAAAAATATTGCTTATCATCAAATAAAGCCCTATCAAAGGCCACTTTGGCAGTATGACCCCTTTGTTTAATTGCCGTGGCAATATAAGCCACGGAAATATTTTCAGCGCCCATTACCGGAAAAACTACTTTCACTGCACATCTCCTTTTATTGCTACATATCTAAAAAGATTACCTGGAAATAATATATGGTATCCAGTTTCAAACAGCTTTTGCATGCTAGGATATTTTCCTAAACCTTGTCGGCAAAAGAACGTCGTATATTCTTCGTAGGATTGAACCCGGCAAGAAGGTAAGTTTTTTTCCAAAAACTCTTTTCCTTCGAATCCTACTCCCACACTAACAACCTCTTGAGATTGCTCAATAGGGGAATGGTAATCAACTATCTGCTGGATTTCCTCACGATCTACCCTCGGGAATCCAGGAGAAATTTCAGCTACTTTTTTATTAAATTCATTCACTAAATCCTCGGGGAATTCAACATTGCCCCCAATACTTTTATAAACCCGAGCCGCCAATATAGCAAGAGAGCTATAGGTAAAAGCCACATTAGGTTCATGACCTCCCATTATGCACCCCCCGGGGGCCAGCATATTTTCTAAACGTGACAATATTTTTTCTGGCTCAGGAAGGTGATGCAACACCGAATTGATGGTTATCACATCAAAATTTTTACCTTCGATCTCTTCTAAGCTTTGAACATACTGAATATTGGGATTTCCATTTAACTTTGCTTTTGCTGTGGTTAGCATGCCCTCCGAAATATCCAAGCAAACCAATTCCTCACATTGAACCTTATTACTGAATATCATTTCACCTACAAACCCTGTTCCACAACCATAATCAAGAACCTTAATAGGCCTGGCATGACCATTGCTGCCACCAATTTCTCGGATTTTATTCATATACCAGCTTCTGTCCCCATCCATAATTTCAGGGTGGGAATCGTCGTATATATTTGCCTCCAGATCATAGTGAGCACGATTAAACAGTGCAGCAATTTTTTCTTCTTCTTTTGCGGGCAAAATATCTTCAAAAGCCTCTAAGAGTACTCTACCTTTAGATTTTTTGGGATAGGGTATACCTAGCATATAACAAACCGTTAGGCCAATGTCCATAATTGAGAAATCGCCTTCCACTTCCTTTCCTTTAGCTATTCCATCCCCAACAACAATAAATGGCACGTACTTTTCCGCATCAAACAACAAATAAGAATGATCAATATTGTACATTCCATGATCAGAGCAAACAATAATGCCCGTATCTTCTCCACGACCATCCTGACGAATCCAGTCAACCAGATCACCAATTTTCTTGTCAACCCTTTGGATAGCCTCTTTATAGTTTTTGGAGTCGCTTCCATAAGCATGCCCCAAAAAGTCAGCTTCACTGAAATCCAAGCAAAAGAATCGTTCATCTTTATTCTCAAAATCATCTTTGAACATATCCACCATTACCTCATCACAACCATAGATAGAGGTAGTGGGTAAAGAAATGATTCGCGTGTTCCACTCATCTTTAGAAAAATGCTTAACGTGCATCGAACCATATAGAATACTAGACACAATATCTGGGATTCCCTGAGTTTGTATATGCTGGCCGAAATTATTATTTTTTACTCCATGAATTGTCGGTGGCGTAGCAGTCAGAATACTTGCAAAAGCTGGGTTGGTGAGAGCACGGTAGACAGTGGTAGCTCCATTTTTGACACTGGTTCCCTCCGCTTCCAAGCGCCTCGCTACGGGTAAGTCCAAATTTTTAAAATGGTCATACCGACAACCATCTATGTTCATCAAAACGACCCTTTTAAACCTCTCCTTGGTCGGAGGTAATTTACCGAATTTAGACTTAAAGGACCGCGGCCTAAAAAACCAAGTTAATCCTGCTGCAACAAGAAGACTCACAAGAACAACCACAGAATTTCCAATAGGAATCAGCGAAGCATTTTTAGATGCCAGAAGATTCAAAGAAAGCACCCAGGCAAAAAATACGCTTATAGGAACTGAACAGGTCGTAGGGGCAATGGTTGTCAAAGATCCAATAATTTTAATAAAGGCAATCCTAAGATCTCGGCCCACGATTGAATCCGGCAATCCCATAAAAAAGAACTGGATTATCAAGGTTATTCCGAGACAGGCAAGGAAACTGTTAATTGCCAACGACGCTGGAATCCCCAGCAAATAGATTGTAAGCCCCAGATGAGGTAGCGAAAGTAGTATGAACAGGGGATGAAAATCAGACCGTAAAATTGAAACAATTGCAACAACACCAAAAACCATAAACCATGGCAAAGGATAGTCGCCAGTGGCACAGATAGCGGTAGCTGTGAATCCTGCAAACAGGAAGAAACTATCTATCGTATTAAAAAAGTATAGTATGCGGGTGCATAAATCTTCAATATCTTCATTGTAAAATTTTTTAATAAGCTTCAATATCATTTCGTACAAACTCCAAATTACTTATCTAAGGATTAACAAAAATTATTTTAGCATATGAAAGTTGTCAATGCTGAGATATACGTCTTGATCTTTTCCTCATCCTGAGAACCCCTAATAGCAAGTTATGAATGGGGAAATTTAACCGCGGCTCGTAATAACACAACATCATATTGCCTTGGCACTTTTCACAGTTCTCAAGGTCTTTTTGCGACTTCTTATAATCTGTAGATTTTATATAGGCTGATAATCCCCTTGTATCTTTGACGTCACTTGGCGGGCTACCTGTCAAACAGGGTGTGGCGTGGCCACGGGCATCAAACTGTATCGAATAATAGGGATAAACACATTTTTTTTGTTCGGCCAATACATCTTGAGCTCCAGCAAAATACTCGGTAGCCTTGCGCAAAAATTGTTCCGAATTAACCACTTTTGGAGAGCGAATCGCCTCTTCCATAAATTCTGCGAATTGTTCAAATGAGGCAGGTTTCTTGTCATCTAAGAAGAATTCCTTATTTTCCGTATGGAGAAACAATTCATGGCGCGTAAGAGGTAAATATTTTGTAAAAATATCCGGGTAGGTTTCATCCAGTAATTTCCTTAAATCTCTCAGACTGGTCAGGTTGTAGGCAGTTAAGATAGAATTTACAACTATATCAACATTTGGAGCGTGTGTTTGCAGTAGTTGGATGGCGTCCCAGCCCTTTTTAAAAGCATTGGAAATTCCCCGCATCTGATTGTGGAATTCTTCAAGTCCATCCAGAGAAATACTTATTTCTTGAATTCCTGTTTCGCCTAGACGCCGAGCCAAATCCGCGGTCATAGTAGACCCGTTGGTAACCAAATGCACATAGGGAAGTTTTTTAACCGCGTATTTTAACCTTTCAGGAAGATCTTTGACCAAGGTGGGTTCTCCCCCACTGATCGAGTAGTAAACAACTCCCATACGAGCCAGAGCATCAATATCCTTTTCCTGGGCATCCCGAGGGTATATTATGGGCTGATCCTTCATGCGAATATCGCACATAATACACTTATAATTACAAACGTCATTGATATAAACTCCAGCGCTCACTGGTGTCCCCCGCCCCAAAAAATAATAGCTCAGGTGCCAGCCTACCATGCGTTTAATGAACCTGAAGTTGAGATGTTTTTTGAAAATTAGGGATTTCATAAATTCTGCAAATCACTTAAACGCAAATCAAAACGCATTTTTTTTGGTTTCTTGGTTTTTTGCTTGGCTAATAATATCGATCACAGCATCAACCACTGGTGCCTCTTCGATCTCTATTAAGCAAGAATTTAATTTGCATGAGGAGTACTTAAAATTAAAAGAATTCAAACACGGACTGCAAAAGTAATTGGTATAAAACATTTTATGTGGAGCTTCATTATAACCATATAAGTTAGGTGTTTCTGGACCAAAAAAAGCTACGGTGGGCAAACCCATAGCCGCGGCAAGATGAAGAGGTCCACTATCATTTCCGAAATAAAGAGCACCAAACTTAAATGCAGCCAATAGTTCCGCAATGTTCTTTTTTCCCGCAAAATTCATAGACCTTTCTGTAACCATTGGAGGTAATGTTTTAAAAAAATCTTCAACAAACGACTTTTCACTGGGTGATCCAATGAATGCCAATTTCGCATCTTTTCTTCTTTTACAAATTTCTGTTAGCAAACGACGCATTTTTTCTAGTGGCAAACGTCGCAAAAATGTAAGTTCTCCAGAATTGATGTTGACAAATATTATTGGGTGATTTTCATAATCATACAGGCTCATTTCCTCCTGAATGTCCCTCCTAACCTTTTCAGACATTAGGCTGAAATTTGTTGTTTTCTTCTCTGTGGTCTCTACACCAAAGATACTTACCATTTTCAAAAAAATATCTTTCATATGCTGAGAATGATCAAAAGAAACGATCGAATTGTAAAAAACGTCCCGATAAACGTAGAGTGATCCAAATCCTACACTGAACATTTTGCCGCACAAAAATACGAAGATACTCGACATTCGGGATAATATTTCCAAATCAAAAATGATGTCGAATCTGAGTTTTCGTGTAAGAAACAAAACCTTAAAGCAGTTTTGGAAAGCAGATATGACCCCGACTGAATGATCAATAGTCAGAATTTCGTCAAACTCATCCATCAGTTCCACCACAGGTCGGTTTTGTTCCAAGGTCAGAATATAGGTCTTTGCGTGTGGATACTTTTTTCTCATGGCGTTAATAGCAGGGGTCGCTAAAACAATGGACCCAAAACCCACCATTTTGATAAAAAGTATTTTATTGATTGCTTTCGGAAACTCTGGAGTTGGGAGTAAACGCGTGGAAACAAAGCACGAACGAACGACCGCAAAAAAAAAGCAGGCCGTCGACCCTACATAGCGATCAATCTCTTGCCATACTCGAAACATAGTCATAAAACTGGTTTGCCTACCTTAAAAGATATAAAGACTAGTTTCTGAAAAACCCGATTCTACACGAGGGCTGTTCTTATTGCAATGGATAGCCCTCAACAAAACAACCAAAAACCTAGCTCTTCAAAAGTCTCAACGGTAAGGATTGAAGGATATCGATTTATGAGATATAGCTCCCTGAAAAGCTTGCGAGCAATCGGATCGTAAAGAATTCTGAGGTTTCTTTTCGCCAGCCTCTCGAAGGTGTTGGGAATCCGTCGCCGGCCCAAACAAGAGAATCACCTCGTTCTACTAAATCGACTCCATTTCAGTACCCTGGTAAAAAAAGACCCTGTGGTTAACCATGCCAGAGTCAGAGCAGAGATGGCAACATAAGGCCAGTCATGGGGCCAGAAAAGATTCATTGTCACTGACTGGCTATACACAGGCCAGAAAAAATAATAATAACCTCCTCCAATTAAAATTTGCGCTGCATCAAAAACATCATGCAAAATCCAACCAAGGGTAATGGCTAAAAAGATCCTGCATCTTTGTTCCTTCACAAAAAAACTACTAACAATAAGGGTTTGAAAAAAACAAGCAAACGGGGTATGAAAATACTGGACAATAAAAAAAAAGTCCGGAAAAACTACTAAAGCACCTCGTGAAATAAAATCGGGAAGAAAAACCCCAAAAACAAACATATAAAAAAAGGGTTTCCTGATTATCTCTAGTTTGGCAAATAAGTTTCGAAAAATATAGGCGGAGGCCATGTGACTGATTAGGTCCGGCATGGTATCTTAATCCAAATCATCATTACTTTCTCACTCCCTTAACTTCAGCTTCCCGGATTGCATGCGGATATTTAGGGTCAAAATCCAAAACAGAAAAAATACAGCAGCGATCGAAACAAAAATTTTAATTTTAATCTTAGGAAAACTTTGTGATTTTTCTACCAAAACCTTCCTTGACCCATCCATTTTTCCTGAAACAACCACAAAAGTATTAAGCACAAAATCTTTTTGATCAAGTCCTGTGTGAACCATTCCCCCTGAAAGATCCCGGAGGATAACTTGTCCCTGCCTATTTACCTTGAAAAACTTAGCCTGGAGAAAAGAAATATGGTCTCCAGGGCTGTAATTGGCTATTTTTTCTGACTCAGAGCGTTCCGCTGAAATATTATTTTCAAATAAAAATATCCCAAGTAATAAAAATATAAAACCTATAATCGCCCCTCTAGTCAAAATAATTTCAATCAAGGACTTTATGATGGCCTCCTTTATCGTTGTGAATCGTTTTTAAAAAATAAGTTTACGTGATCCGCTTGCCCGCTATAAGGTCCCAATCGTATAATAATTTTTGAAAATCTCTTATTTAATGCCGACAAAACCCACGGTATTGTTCCGGTAAATAAAAAATTTCCAGCTTATGGTCCTTGAAAAACTGTTGCACTTGGATAAATTTCTTTCCGCCTTTTGGAACCAGCCCGAAAGAACAACCGGCTTCAACTAGTTCTTGCGGAGAGTCTGTGAATGGAAAAAAAGCATCTGCAGCAAATACCGCATTTTCGAGGTTGTGTCCACATTGTTTAGATCTGTGTATGGCTGTTTGGCAGGCTTCAATTGTCGACGGGCCACCCCCTACTCCCACAAGTGCCCCGTTTTTTGCCAACGCAACCTCATTCCCCCCGTGATTTGAGTTCCATGCTACAGCCCACGCGACAATCAGCGAATCTAATATACTTTGCCCTATAGCCATTGACCGGTCGGTCCAGTCTTGCAAATTTAAGATATAATTATTAGGGGGTTGACTCAGGTGACCACCTCTGACTGGACGGAGGTTGTATTGAGTTGAGCTTTTAGGCGACTCGAGAATCATCGGATTCTTGAATATTTTTCGTTGCTTTCTCTTCCCTAAAATATCTATCGCACTGTCTTCAAATTCTGGAGCAACTACTAAATCTAGCATCCATTGGGAACTGCCAAAAAGGTCATTTCTTTGAGTGCTACGTATCAACTGCTCTGAAATCTCTACCTTAATTGGAAAGTTGGTAATCACCTCACCACCCCAAACAGCACGAGGATTGCAAAACAAACTAGCATTTACAACCTCCTCGGGAGTTTCCCAACTCACGGCCAACCCACAAGGGTTCCCATGTTTTGCAGCAATCATGATGTATGGAACACGATTAAAGTTTTCTTTAAAAGCTTCAGTTATCAAACAGAGAATCTTTAGAATGGAGTCAAAATCAGCCAAATTGGTAAAACAAGGCTCTTCTCCGCTGACTTGTTCAAATTGCCCCAGAGAAAGTTGGTCCTTCTGGTCGGTAATATAAAAGTCAGCTGGAGATTGATATGGGTTTTCCCCCTCCTTTAAGGAAACAACTCGCGCCGGAGGTTGACTATGAGGCGCTACCAGCAAATTAGAAAAATGGTGTGAAATCTTTAAATTAGCTTTATCGATTAATTGCTGCCGCAAGCTTGGATCAATTTCATTATGATTTTTCTCGAGTTGCTGGATAACCGCTTCCATGTCTCCTTGAGTGAATACTACAATTCGACTTCCTTTGGCGGCAAGACCCAACAGAGTATGCCCTCCAACGTCATTACCGACTTTTTGGGGATAAGTTATGTTATAAACCAGATCAATTTTATCATCCTGATCGGTGGTCAGAGCCGATTCCACTTTAGGGTGCATAGTGGGTGGAAAAGGGTAGGTTTCCTGTATCCCTACGTATTGCCCGATAACTATGTTTTCAATATTTGAATCATTCAAATGTTTGGATACATTATCCGTAGCCACGATTTGCCAGCCTAGATTAATCAGCCGCTTGGCAAGACTCGTTACACTGTTAAGTTGGTCTAAGGAAAATAATGCTTTCAATAAGGTAACTCTGGGTGGTGTGCTCTGGATGGATCGTGCAGGATGGACCAAGTGAGCCCAGTCTTTCCCCTCATAGAGACAACTTTGATTTCCTGAGGCTCTTTCTGGTTTTCATTAAAGGATTCTGTTTTAAGAAGGGCTGTGTAGAGGTCTGACAAACCATAATAAAACGGTAGAGCCTTTTCAAAATTGTCGATAATAATATCTTCATTTAATCCGATTTTTCGTGGGCAATCCTGATGACTTTTCTCACACGCGTATTTATACCGCCCCTTTTTATCTCGGGAAACTTTGTATTTAACTAAATATGTGGAGTTTGGGCAACTGATTCCTGCCGTATATCTCTCGCCTGTGAGAAAACCTAGTTGCCCTCCATTATAGAGAGCATAGAAATACGGAAATGCTGTGTGAAAAGAAGAAAAACATCGGATACCAGAAACTTGGATAATTTCATCCACCGTATACCAGCGATCCGTTTCTATGGGACAGTCGAAATTTTCATAAGTATTAGTTATTTTAACTTTGCTGGAATAACTATCGCAACTGGCTTGCCCCTCCGATATAGAGGTTTGTTGTTTATCAGTAAGAGAAAACCTAACATTGGTGCGATAATCAGGACACCCGACTGAAAAATTATCCTTGCCAGTACCCAGTAACGGATAAACAGAGTTAAAAGCCGCAGGACAAAATTCATCTTTACGATCAACATTGAAATAAAAGGAATCCCCTTTTTTAATTCCAAATGGGCACCCTTTTCCTTCATCCACCGCTTCGACATAGGTGTTTTTACCGAACAACTCTATGGGGTAGAACAGATTCACTATTTTTCGCAACCAAGGATTCTTTTTAGAAAAAAAGAATTTCCTATAATCACTGAAACTCATCTTAACTTTGCTGGTGTAGGCTTTGAAAAGCACACCATCTTTACCTAGGGGACAGTAAATATTCAACTCACTTGCATCAATATTTATTTTGGATTCTTCTAGGTTCAGGTGTAAAGCAAGTAGAGTTGGATAAATATGTAAATAAGTGATGGGGCACATCCCCTGGCTAATAAGGGAAACCTGCTCATCATCGGTGTTGCCAGGGTGATAGCGACAATTGTGATCATTAGCCTCATAAGTTGCCTTAGGAGGCTGGTCCTTTTCTTCCACCATTTTTGCACATATAGGATGAGACATTGAATTACGTTAAAAAAACCTAGATGGAATTGGTAAATTTATGGAGGCTTTACTCATGCAAAAACCTTCACCCGCATAGCCTAGTTAATTGATACTGGAATTTTTTCTCTTTGTTGACGTTTTTTGAAATCTAGCTGGCTATTTTCATGGTCAATTTTATCCACAGATGTCGTCACTAAGGTTCGATTTTGGGGATTCAATAAATCCAAAGTTTCAAGAGATTTTCTTTTGGGAATTACTAGTTGCAACACTTTTAATTTATACAGTAACAGCGGAAGACCGGGCACCACTCCCCCTATGGTCGCCCAATTACCTCCTCGGAGATCATGATAAAGGCGCCTTGCCAGCCAGAGTAAAATGGTTATATTCAGCGTTGCCGAAAGAATCCTGGGGTGTTTCTCTACAGCTTTGACCAACCACTTTTCAAAGGTGGAAGGTTTACCTATTCCATACTGGTAAAGTTGCAGGGCGTATTTTTTGTCAAAGGTCAACCGGTAACCTTCTTCCATCTTGAGCAGTCCTAGCTCCGGATGTTCTTCTGCATAACGTCTCATACCTGTTCCAGGAGTCGTTCTCAGGCTGTATATCAGAGGAATAAATGGCCCCTTAAATGAATCCAGCATACTCATTGTCTCTTGCTTGTCCTCATCTTTTTCAAAGGGGATGTCCATAATCAGATCGAATTCTGGGGGAGCAATTTTGGGAACCCTAGAGATGAGTATATTGGCGGTATCAACAATTTTCTTTTTGCTAGTAGGGCGAACGAAAAATTCCAGGGTTTTTTTGCTACCAGATTGAATGCCCATGCGCACTCTACTAAGACCCGCATCGATCAGTTGATCGAGGATACTTTCATTGCGAATAGTACCGGGGAAAATTCCCGGCACATAAAAAGGTAGACCAATCTCTTTTTTGTACAACTCGGCGAACCGAGAAAGATCTTCATCCTTTATAAGAAAAAAGTTATCGTCTAGAATTTCTATCAACCCGATAAAGTCATACTTATTTAAGACATACTTTAACTCGGCCACAAAAAATTCAGGTGTGGGATAGCGCAACCGGGCGTATTTTTTGTCATTCTCCAGAAATTTTTCGTTTCCACAATAGGAGCAGCGAAAAGGACAGCCTAAAGACCAAAGCGACATATAGTTGGTGCCCTGCTTGGAAAGGTAGTTGTCATTATTAAGTCGGCATAGGGTCCTTTGGTCCACATAGAAAATATCTTCCGAAAAATCCTGAAACGGCATTTGGCTGAGCACTTCGCCCGAGATAAGTTCTCGGTAAGGGTTTTTAATAATTTCCTTCCCTTTACGAAACCAGAATCCCGGCAGTTCCTCTATTTCCTTTGTTTCCTTTTTTCCCAAATGATCCAGCAACTCTATGAAGGCCTCTTCGCCTTCCCCAACACAGATCGCATCTGCCACGGAAACACAAGTCTCGGGATCCATAATAGGGTGGGAGCCGCCCCAGACGATGTAGCACGAGGGGTTGATTTTGCGGACTTCTTCAATAAATTTGGTTACTAGGGGTGCGTAGTTGGACATACTGGAAACCCCAACTACGTCGGCATCGGCCATTTGGCTTAGGAGGTCTGGATTTATATAGTTTTCTTCCTTAATAGGGAAAAAATAAGCTTTAAGAAAATTTGTAAATCCGTGAACATTATACAAATACAGTTCAGTATCTTCGTAAAACTGTTTGGTATATGAACTGAGACGCCTTAGACCTATGGAGTAAAGCCCATCATAGAATCCTACCAGTTTTATTTTCATTTCGATGCTCTTACATGGCGCCTAATTAGGATCAGTTTAACCATCTGATAACCTAGTATTTTCAGGATGTTCTCTTTTAAAAATCCAAAAGATGGATAACTATAATTGCGCTTCAGTGGTAGAAGCGAAATTTTCTTTTCATTATAAACAATTTGCCTCAGAATTAACAAATTTATTCATTTCTTTAACCTTACTTGGGAAAAAGCCACTTTCCGCAAAGGTCAATTTGTTTTTGGTAAGGGCGGAGGATTCCTCGATTCGATCCATTTTCTGAACCACAAGGGTTGAAGGTTGACCAGCTTGATCAATAGGAAATTAAGTGGAGAACCCACAAAAATTCGCTCCTGTGGGTGTGTGACGGCCTGAAGGGCAATTTGTGCGACCTTGTCCGGAGTTAAAATATCCTTGCGGTTTTTAAAGCAGGCAAAACCGGAATGCGACATGAAGTCGGTGTTCACCGGCCCAGTAAAAATGGACGAAATTTTGACCGAGGTATTTTCCAATTCATGGGCAAGGCTAGTAAAATAGGCCAGCAGGGCTGCCTTACTTGCGCAATAGGCACCGGTATAAGGGCTGGTGTAGAGCCCAGCTACGGAATTGATATTGAGAATTTGGCTCGGGCCACTCCGCTCGAGCATCCCGGGTAATAGGAGCCGAGTCAAAAGGACCGGGGCTATGTAATTGACCGCCATCATGTCCAGTTCATCTTTGGCCGAAAGGTGTTTCCAGTGACGGCGGTCTCCGATTCCGGCGTTGTTGATAAGAATGTGAGGCGAACCATACCTTTCCGTAAATCTCCTTACAACATTTTCGATCAGTTGCGGCTCTCTCAAATCCACAGCCATGAGAAAAGGATTGCTACCAAGGCTCTTGACGTCATCACCCACCTTCTCGAGATTTTCAGAAGATCGTCCGAGCAGGCCGAAATTGACACAATGGGGAGCAAACTTTAGCGCTATCGCGCGCCCCACACCTCGCGTGGCTCCCGTAAGGAGGATTGTCTTCCCTTCTAATTGGGACTGGGTGATGGACATTATAGTTCTTAAGGACTTCTAAGACATCTTAATTTAATTGCAATAGCAATCCATTGGAGTCACCTTAACTTTAAGCTTCTTCAAATGCAGCTATCAAATCAGGGTTTAACCGGCGAATGCAGGAGGAACAAATAAGTATTTTTTATGGCTTGGTTAATTTGGGTGTGACTGGCCTTTGAAATAATATTTAGTGGATTCGAAAAGAATTCTAAATGACAGAGTGAATAATAAATTCAGCTCGACCTCCCCAACAAAGCCGCAACTGTGGTAGGGCTTCTCCTTTAAATTGTCCCAAGCACCTTGAACACCAACCTCAGGATCCATTAAACTCTTTCCTGGAAAATCGTCCCACAAAATGGCACAGGGATAAATCATTCCATCGGCATCAGCATAACAGGACAGTTCGTTCCGGATACAAGGGAGAACAGAATCGGAGTCATGCCCGTCCTTTTTGGAGGTTTTTTCATCGACCCACTCATAATGGTTGTAGGGCCATTTCAACATATAATCAATGCTGGTCAGAGTATGGCCAATCGGATAGCCTCTTTCTTTATAACTACGAACTTTTCTCCAAAATTCCATGGTTTGTTCTGTTGTCAACTTCAGATCACCGTTTTCGGTGTGGACGCTGGGAAGGGTTAGAGTCAAAACCACGTCATGTTCCTTAGCAAAGTTGCAGAGAAAATCCAAGGAATCAATGTTATTCTGTGTGATCACCGCTTTGACTCGGGTAGTTACTCCCCAAGACCGGGTCATAGCTATAGCCTCCAAGGCCTTTTTGTGAGACCCCATTCCGCGGTTATTATCGTTTTCCTTTTCATCCCCATCAATACTGATGCAAATTGAATCCAGTTTTTTAACGGTTTCTTTTTTCTTCTCTACATAATATCCGTTAGTGATCATCTCACAAATCATTCCGTGTCCCTTGATCCGATCAACAATCTGGTCGATACCTCTATGGATCAAAGGCTCCCCTCCCAAAAGTACCATGACTTCGGTTCCTAATTCGTGGAATTCATCGATGGTTTGCAACCATTTTTCCGTAGGGATGTCCAAGAACTCACGCTCAAATACCTGGGGATAGCAGTAAAAACATTTGAGATTACAACGGTTGGTCAAGAGCAGGTTTACCATCAAGGGAAACCTCTTTTTAAAAAGCTTGTATTTGACCAGTTTGCTTCCGATTCGAATCCCCTGGATAATACGTCTGGCTTCTAAATTCATAGTTTTAACTCAGTCTAGTATTGGACAAAAAAATAAGTACTAACAGGGTGCTGAGAATTTTCCTTTTTTAAATTACTTTCCACACTTTGCTCAGAGCGCACTCGTATAGATTTTATTTGATTCGGCCTTGTACGTCAATTTCCATCTTGTTTATGGTGTATCCTCTCAAGTATGGACTGTGGTTACAACAATTTTTTATGCTCCCAAGCTGAACCATGTCTAATCTAATAATAAATAGGCTGAATAAAAACTCAGGTTTTCTATATGTATTATTTCCTAGTGGAATATCCCTGAATTATCTTCAGAAAAATCGGATCATCTCATAGAGGTTTTTTAGGCATTTCCTAAAACTTCTGATCTTGAAGGAAATGACGTATGCAAGATTCGATACCGCAAAACTCCGGTTAAGAAAACAAAAATCCAACCTCCACAAGTAATAATGAAGCCTATAATACCGGAGTAAGACCGATATTCAAACCACACTAATTGCCGTCCTTTTTCCAACGGAACGCTTAAAAACCCTAAGTTAGCCTTATGGATGGGTAGTTTTTCAGAACCTGAATAGGCCTGCCAACCCTTCAAGGCAGTGGAATTATAAACGAACCAACAGGTATCTTCAAGGCAATCCACATCAAATACTGCCTTTGAAGCTATAATTTTAACAATATCTACAGAAGACTTTTGCGGTCCTGTTTGTATGGGTTTCTTGGTGAACCGTTTCGGTTCGGTAACCTCAATGATCGCAGCGCCCTGAATATTATCGGGAATTTCTGCAATCCAGCGATCGAAGTTGTCCACCAATTCTTGAGACTGCGGCCATGCCTTGGGAAGTTCCCAAAAGCTTCGGCGAGCCAGATTTTCACTAGGCTTAATGGTTCGAACCCAATTGGCGATATAAGCCTTGCCATAGGATTGGGGGTTGTGAAAAACTGTAAGATTATAAGCATTCTTAACCCGGGGTTCAAAACGGTAAGTCTTTGGGGTATTCCAAGGTTCAAACCCCATGTCAATGAATCTATCCTGCATTTTTGATTTAATGGTATGATTTTGAAAAATCAAATAATCGAAACCGTAAATATTAAAAAGCTTCTTAAAGTTTTTAGTTTTTAACGCCGTATCCGGGTTAAGAGGCTGTGCAAAATAGTCGTAATTGGTATCTTTAACTATTTTAAGGGAATCGGGGTGGAGGGCTCTCAAGTGAAATTGGATATCGACACCTGGATAAAGCCCCCCTGACGCACTATAACCTACAGCACCGGTCAACTCCGAATTTTTGCCCAAGGGCAACAACTTCGGTGTATTCGCACCTGAAAAAAAGGCCAGCAACTGATATTTGTCGGGAAGATAATATTGTAGGGCAGTCCACATTTGCAACGACAACGAGGTATAATAAGGCGAGCTTGTTAAAAACAAAGAAAATATGGAAACATGATCCCAATAATAGTTATCTAAGGTCGGGGCAACCAATTCAAATAATTCTTGCTTGCTAGAAACTTTCTCCACACTCTTCCGAAATTTAAAATATTCTTTTTCCTTTTTTATGTGTTCTCTGTGTGAGGCGATGGCTCCAGATTCATCTCTTATTAGACCTCTGAGTGTGGCGGCTCTTTCAAATTCTAAATATTTTTCTGCGGATAAAAGTTGTTTTTCTAGTTTTTCGATATGTTTTTCTGTGGCTAAAATTTGTTTTTCCAGTTTCTGAACAAACCTTAGATCTTTTTGAACATTCGAAAAAGGCCAATTTTGCAGTTTAAAATGATTTAAGAATCTTTGAGTCCATTGATCCAGGAAATCCAAGCTCGCCTGATCATGTTGGTTGTTCCTGTATTGCACGAGAGCGGAACGAAATGGCAAATATAACTTTTCCCTAGTTTGCCTTAAGGTAGTATTATTATATTCTACTACGTATTTCTTGCACGCTTCGCATATTGTGAGATATGAGGTCAAAGCAATTGCAATGAGGGCTATGCCAAATACCAATTGACAGGTT
>Ga0114933_10001479_pt1 | contig 26043 bp, 19 predicted proteins | sample 4SBtaG_FD_89691 | JGI IMG/M metagenome (GOLD analysis project Ga0114933, IMG submission 89691) | Deep subsurface microbial communities from Kolumbo volcano to uncover new lineages of life (NeLLi) - 4SBTROV12_W25 metaG | ecosystem: Environmental > Aquatic > Marine > Volcanic | place: Kolumbo... | reverse complement strand
GGCGGCCGGCTGCCCCAGGACCGTGAGCGGATCGTGGCGGTCATCGATGCCGCTCTGAACGGCGACGTGCCGCTCCGACCCGAGCGTCACCGAGGCCTCTGAGCTCCGCTCCATCCGCCTCCCGCAGCGTCACGCACCCCGGGTGTGCTCTCCCGATGAGCACTGCTCCGTCGGCCTGCTCCGACGCAGTGCAGCTCCCGCGCTCAGCCCTCGAGGGTCGCCGCCATGTGCGTTGGCACGCGCCTCGCACAGAGATGGAGCAGGAGGACGAATGAGCGACATGACGATTCGATTTTGGGGGGTGCGTGGGAGCATCGCGACACCGGGTGAGAGCACGCAGCGCACGGGAGGGAACACACCCTGCGTCGAGATCTCGTACGGGGATGATCTCTTGATCCTGGATGCCGGGACGGGGCTTCGCGGGCTCGGCGCGCGCATGCTCCGCGAAGGACAGCGCCGCGCGACGCTGCTCCTCTCTCATCTTCACTGGGACCACATCCAGGGGCTGCCGTTTTTTGTGCCCGCCTATGTTCCCGGTCACACGATCACATTGGCGGGAATGCCGGGCCTACGCGGAGCGCTGGACCAGCAGATGAAGGCGCCGTGTTTCCCCGTGGGGCTCGATGCGATGGGCGCTGAGCTGCGCTTCGAGGAGCTGGGCGGAGCTCCCCTCCGGGTGGGCGCGCTCGAGGTTCGCGCCGCGAAGCTCAACCATCCAAACAAAATACTCGCCTACCGCGTCAGCGTCGGCGACCGCTCGGTGGTCTACGCGACGGACACGGAGCACTACGCCTGCCCTGACCCCCGGTTGATCGCTCTCGCTCAGGACGCCGACGTTCTGATCTACGATGCGATGTACACGGAGGCCGAGTACCCGGCGAAGGTCGGCTGGGGGCACTCGACCTGGCAGGCCGGCGTCGCCGTGGCGGACGCCGCGAACGTGGATCGCCTGGTCCTCTTCCACCACGCGCCCGAGCGAAGCGACGACGCCGTCGACGCGCTCGAGCGCAAGGCCGCGCTGGCCCGCCCGGGCACCATCGCGGCGCGAGAGGGAGAGGCGATCCAACTTCGAGCTGAGGAGCGCCACGCGGCGTGACGTATCCTGCGCCTCTGGTGACGCGACTCTCTCTCCTGGTGGACCTGGCCTCGATGCTCACCCGTGAGGTCGACCTCGACGCGATGCTCGTCGACGTGGCCAGCTCACTCGCTGTCGCGCTCCGGGCCGAACGGGCGTCGGTGTGGCTCGTCGACGCCGAGCGGGGGGATCTGGTCACGCGGGTCGCCGTGCTGCCAGAGCTCGAACAGCTCAGGCAGCCGCTCGATCGCGGCATCGCGGGGCACGTCGCTAGCACCGGTGAGCCGCTGCGTATCGACGACGTGCAGCTGGGCAGCGCGCACTTCGACCCGAGCGCCGATGAGCGCACGGGCTTCGTGACCAAGAGCGTGCTCGCCGTCCCGATCCGCGAGGGCGCCGAGAGCCCCGTGCGCGGCGTCGTCCAGGTGCTCAACCGAGACGAGGGGCCGTTCGAAGAAGAAGACGAGCGCTACCTCGCGGCCCTCGGGATCCAGCTCGGACGCGCGCTCGCGCTGACCACCCTGCGGCCCGAGGACAGCAGCGGCCCTGGCCTGGTGATGCGCGGCCCTTTCAACCGCATCGTCGGCACGAGCCCGGCCATGCAGGCGGTGTACGAGCGCATCGTGCTCACCGCGCAGACCGACGCGACGGTGCTCCTGCGGGGAGAGACCGGCACCGGGAAGACGCTCCTCGCCCGAGCGATCCACGTGAACGGCGAGCGGAGGAATGGCCCCTTCGTGACGGTCGACTGCACGACCCTGCCCGCTCAGCTCGTCGAGAGCGAGCTCTTTGGACATGAGCGCGGCGCCTTCACCGGCGCCGACCGCGCGGTCCCCGGCAAAGTCGAGCTGGCCGACCGCGGTACGCTCTTTCTCGACGAGATCGGTGATTTGCCGCTCGCCATGCAGGGCAAACTTCTTCGCTTTCTACAGGAGCAGTCCTTCGAGCGCGTGGGCGGTCGGACGACCCAGAAGACCAACTGCCGAATCCTCTGTGCGACCCACCATGATCTCGAGCGTCGGGTCGAGGAGGGGACCTTCCGGCGGGACCTCTACTACCGGATACGGGTCGTTCAGATCGACGTGCCCAGCCTCTCGGCGCGCGGCACGGACGAGATCCTACGTCTCACAAGGCACTTCGCCGACCTCTACGCGGCCCGCTACGAGCGGCCTGAGCCCCGGCTCGATCCGAGCGCCGTTCGAGCGCTCATCGCACACAGCTGGCCGGGCAACGTCAGGGAGCTCGAGCATTGGATCGAGAGCGCCGTGGTGCTAGCGCCGGATGGACTGATCAAGCCTGATCGCTTCCCCGATCGGCGGCCCGGCGAGGAGCGCAGCGCGGACGCCCGAGGCGTCGTGATCGCGCACGACCTGCCCATCGAAGAGGCGCGCGTCGCGTACATCCGGGCGACCCTCGAGCGCTGTGAGGGCAACAAGAGCGAGGCGGCCCGCCGGCTCGGGGTGAGCCGGAACACCGTCGCCAAGGCGATGGAGTGAGCCGGGCCGGTCGGCTCGCGCACACCCCGTAGCGGCGACGCGCGTGAATTCCTGTGGTTTCGAGCCGGTCGGTGCTCTAGAGCGTAATCTTCATGAAGAAGCTCCAACTCCTCGTCTGGGTCGGCTTGCTCTGCGCGTGTGGCAGCGATTCGTCCACACCGACGCCGCGCGTCTCCGCCAGCACGCCGGCGGAGGCGAGCGAAGCCACCACGTCGGAGCCCGCCGAGCCGGAGCTCCCGGACGAGCCGCTCGTCGCGAACCCAGCCGCCCAGACCGCCGGTGACGTGACGCTCACCGCGACCGCCTGCGCCATCGACGGCGAGCCGATGCACTACAGCGACTTCGGCGTGCCTGGCATCGTGGTGAGCCCCGACGCGAGCGCCCTCTACCTCGTCGACGGCGATCGAGCCTTGCGTCGCTACACCATCGACGCGGGCGACGACTGTGCCCTCACGCTGGACACGTCGTTCGGCCAGGACGGCTCGCTCGAGCTCGGCTTCGGCGACGAGATCGGGGGCCGGATCGAGGGCATGGCGAGCGACCGCGACGGGCGGGTCTTCGTCTCCTCGTCCATGCGAGGCTCCGTGCGGGTGACCGGCTCGGAGATCACCCGGTGCCCGGCGTCTCGCGGGAGCATGAGCATCGCGCCGGACGGCAGCTGGGGCATCGCGGTCTTCGCCGGGAGCGTGCGCAAGGTGACCTGGTCCGAAGACGGATGCGACATCGAGGACTACCGGTACGAGGAGCCCTTCGAGCGAGCGTCGACGTTCTCCTTCTCCGGAGACGAGCTCTTCATCACCGGCGCCGTCGGCTCCAACGAGTTCCGCGCCCAGCGGTACAACGGCGCCGGCGAGCCGCAGGGCGAGCGATGGGGCGGGACGGAGATCACCGATCCGGACAAAATCTGCTCTCCCGGCAACGTCGTCACCGGCAGCCGAGGCCCCGTCTTGCTGGATCAAAATTGCCGCTCCCTGATCATCACGACAGGGGACGGGACCGTCGCCGCTCGGATCAACGGCATGTCCCTGCTCGGTCTCCGCTACCCCTGGATCGAAGCGGTCACGGAGCCGCGCGACGGCATCGCGTTCCTCGCCGTGAGCCAGGAGAGAGCGACCGGCACCCGCCACTTCGACGCCTACGTGTTCCGCGTCAGCGGCCTCTGAGCGGCGCGGTCAGAACCGCACGGTGACGGGGCAGTGATCGCTGACCTCTCTGTGGAACGCCGGGCACCGGTCGCCCGGGCTGCAGCCGATCGTCTCACACGGGCCACGCGCTGCCGCTTCCTCGGGCAGCCTCCGCGTGAGCACGTGGTCCAGAGCGCTGCCGAGACAGCCATCGCGCCGAGCCCAGTACGAGGTGCAGCGGAGCCCGCGTGTGGCCCAGTGGAGGCCGAGGCGGTTCGAGAGACGGTCGATGACCTCTCGATCTTGGTCCCCGGTCGCGTTGAAGTCCCCGAGCACGACGATGTCGTCCCAGGACTCGGTCGCTTCGGCCAGCACGGGCTCGAGCTGACGGAGCTGCTCGCGCCTGACATGCGCAAAGTCGCCACCGGCCTTGAGATGGAGCACGAAGACGCGCAGCGCGCGGCCCCCCTCGAGAGGCCGCAAGCGGACCTCCAGCACCGGCTTGCCGCGACCGTCGATCTGCGTTTGGGCGTGGTCCCGGGCGTAGCTGAACGCGAAGCGGTTCGTGTCGAAGAGCACACCCACCCGTTGCTCGGGGCCCCGCGCGTTGGTGACAAAACGCCATGACTCCCCGAGGCGGGCCCGCGCCGAGCGTCGAAAGACCTCTGGATCTCTGATCTCCTGGACCGCCACGACCGACGCGTCGAGTGAGGCGATGGTGTTGAACGCGCCCACGATCTGGCGTCGATCTCGGGGGAAGTTCTCGATGTTGAAGGTGGCTACGGTCGGGCCCTGCCTGGCCCCAAAGAGCAGGCAGAAGAGCACCAAGATCGCCAGGATGAGTAGAGCAACGCACCCGACGGGGGCGACGGCCCAGCGCAGTCTCAGCGCGCGAAGGCTCAGGCCGATCAGGGTCTTGGGTCGTGATGTTCCGTACACGTTGGCACTATGACCAGCATACGTGCCTGGCCAAGGACATGATCCCGGACATACCTGGGGCGACCTCGTGCACGCGTGGCGAGACCGCACAGGTGGCTGGACCGCGCTCGCCGAGGAGCTGGTGCGGCGAGGAGGGGCGCGGGCGGATCTCCCGCAGAACTTGGAGACGATCGAGCGCGGCCTGCGGCGGCTCGCCACGAAGACGCACACGCCCGGCGGTCAGTACGGGCGGTGGCTCGAGCGCTACTTCGGCCTGCCGCCCGAGCTCGAGTCCTACCTGCGCTGGCTCGGCCAGTACCACTCGCGCTTCGCCGACCTGCCGGTCTCGCTGCGACGCCGACAGCTGGAGACGTGGGATCGACCTCCGCTCTGCGACGCCGCGGCCGGCATTTGGATCGACCTGGGCGTCGCTTCGCTCGGCTTTCGGCACATCGACGCCGCCGTGCTCGAGGCTCGACTGAAGCGAGCCACACAGAAGCTGAGCCGCGCGCCCGTCGCCGCGGTGATCGAGCACGCGCTCCTACGGGCCAGAGTGCACGACCCACGAGGAACCTGGCTGGCGGCAGCAGCTCAGCGCCTCGATGATGATGCGCTCGGCGAGGAGGACGCCGCGTGTTACCGAGCGCGCGTCTCGGATGCCAAGGCGTACCGGGCGATGCGATCGGGTCCTCCCTCACCGGAGCGCTACGCGGCCGGGAGGGCCCTCTACGAGAGCATCTCCGACGCGAGCGGCGTGCCCTTCGTCGACTTCAAGCGAACCCTCGGCCTCGCCTATTGCGAGTGGAAGAACGGCGACACCGAGCAAGCCTTGGCGCTCGCACTCGAGGCGGCCGAACACGCCGGCGATGGCGGTTTTGTACGGTTTCGGGTCATGGCGTTCAATCTCGCGAGCCGGATCGCCGAGGGCCACACGGCGAAGCGACTGATCGCTCGCGCCGAGCGGCTCTCAGAGCGGCTGGAGGACGAAGAGCTCCTGAGCAGGATCCGCAAGCCTCGGGGCTGACGGCCGAGCGGTCACGCGGGCCAAGCTGGCTTGATCTGCGCATCTTTGGCATGGCCGGCCCGCTTTTTGGAGATTCGCCGCCGACTTGCGCCCGTCTTTCCGCGACCCGCGCGCTTCTGCCGTCCGGCGGAGCGCCGCCGCTCTCGTATCCTGAAAAACATGTTTCGGCTGGCCCACACATCGCTCTGCCTCACCGCGCTCCTCTCGTCGTCTTGCTACCTGGCGCACCGAGTCGATCCGGCCGAGGAGGAGAACGTCGACGCGATGGTCCGGCCCCTGCCGCCACCGAGCGAGTTGTCTTGCTGCTTGGCGCTCTCCTGCGGAGAAGGCGAAGAGGCCTGCGCCGAAGGAGCCGAGTGCGGCGCGCGCGGCTGCGAGCCCACATGCGACGGCGCTCGCTGTGGAGGCGCTTGCTGCGACGCCGATCAGCTCTGTATCGCGGGGCATTGCGCCGACGCCGCGGGAGACTGCGCGAGCGATGGAGACTGCGGAGCCGGCCTGCACTGTGACCCGGTGGGGCACGTCTGTTTGCCGCCGCTCTCGACGGGGTGTCATGTGAGCCAACGGTTCTCGCCCATGGAGCAGTGGAGCGACCGGCGAGCGGGCGCGATCACCGTCCCGCTGGTCGCTCAGCTCACCGACGACGACCGCGACGGGAGGATCGACGCGAGCGACGTGCCCGACATCATCACCGTTCAGTTCACGAGCCCCGTGCTCACGGCGCGGCTCGTCGCACACTCGGGCGACGACGGCCGGGTGCTCTTCGAAGCGGGCGACGGGCTGCTCGGGCTCTGCTCGTTCACCACCCTGGGGGTGGGGGACCTCGACGGCGACGGCACGGTCGAGATCGTGGCCTTCGGGCGAGGCGTCGCGGCGCACGAACACGTCGGTGATGAGCCACCCGGGCGCTGCACCGAGCCACCCGAAGACGGGGGCACCTGTCCCATCTTTCCGCCCGACCGTGGCACGTTTCATGACCACGGGCGCATGGTGGATGCGCGCTTTGATCACCTGCACATGGATGCCGTCTGCTCTCGCTTCGAGGTCTCGCCAGGATCGGTGTTTGTCTTCTCCCACCGGGGCGAGCTGGAGCGAACGATCCCGCTGCCCTTCGTCGCCACCGAACGGCGGATCAACACGCTGCTCATCGCCGATCTCGACGCGGACGGGCGCGCGGAGATCATCGCGGGCGGCGCCGTGATCGACGCGGCGGGCGTGCGTTGGTCAGACCCCCGCCTGAACGCCATGGCACTCACCGTGGGCGACATCGATCTCGACGGTCGACTCGAGATCGTCACTGCACGTCACGTCTTCGAGCACGACGGCACGCTGAGATGGTCAGACCCCTCGATGGAGATCGACGCCCACCCGGTGATCGCCCGGGTCCTCGAAGCGTCGAGCGGACCGCAGATCATCGTGGTCGACGGCAAGGAGCTGGTCGTCCGGGATGGCGACACGGGCAGCGTTCAGCTCGGACCGGTCCGCTTCTCGGGAGGCATCAGCTCAGGGCCGCCGACGGTCGCGGACTTCGACGGAGACGGCGTGGCGGAGGTCGGCGTCGCCGCGGACCACGCGTACGTCGTCTTCGACTTCGAGCTCGCCCCGCCACACGTGCACTGGGAGGTGCCGAGCGCGGACCGGACCCCGGGCACCGTCGGCTCGGCCGCGTTCGACTTCGACAGTGACGGAGCCGAGGATGTGGCCTACGCGGACGAGTGCCACGTGCGGATCTTGAGCGGGCGAGACGGGGCCGTCCTCTGGGCGCAAAGCAACCCGAGCATGACGGTATGGGAATACCCGGTCGCGGCTGACGTCGATGGCGACGGCCACGCAGAGCTCGTCGTGGTCTCGAACGGTGAGGGCGGCGGGTGTCTCGAGCGAGAGACGCCGTACGTCGAGACGCGCCCCGGGCTGCGGGTGTTCCGGGACCGCCTCGGCCACTGGGGACCGACACGTCGCGTTTGGAGTCAGCACGGCTACGCCCAAGCGATCGACGAGAGCGGCCGGGTCGCAGTCGAACCCCCACGGAGCTGGCGGACGCACAACAGCGTGCGCGCCAATCCACACCTCGGAGAGCCCGGCCGGCCGCTCCCCAACCTGCGCGTCACCGCGCGACGCATCGCAGGGACGAGCTGCGATGGCGGACCGGTCGTGCTCGAGGCACGGGTCGAAAACCGGGGCAACGTGGGCGTGCCGGCCGGGATCGAGGTCGCGTTCGGCGCCATCGGCCTCGGGCTGACGCGCCGGATGCTCCTTCCGGGCGGCGCCGAGTGGGTGCGTTCGGGTCCGATCCCGCGAGCCGAGCTGCTGGCCGCGGACGCGCTCCACATCAGGGCGGACCCTCGAGACGTACACCCCGAGTGTGGTGAAGCCACGGTCAGGGTGCAAACCTCGTTGAGGTGTGCGCCCAGCGAGTAGCGGTGCCCTGGCAGCGCTACGGCTTGGCTCGACTGAACGCCGGTATCCCGAGTCGCTTGCGCAACGCCTGTACCGCCGCCCGGGTGATCCCGAGCTCATCGGCGATCACCTGATCGGTCACCGTGCCGAGCCTTTCCACCTGACTTGGCAGCCAGACCACCCGCTTGCGTGGCACGTGGGGCTGGGTGGAAACGGTGGCGGACGAGCGGCCCTCCAGCGAAGCGCGCTTGGCGCCGACAGCTGATCGCGAGATCCCCATCTCTTGGGCCAGATCGACGTCCGACATCTTTCCCAGCTTTGCGAGTCGGGCGCGTGTCCACCGCTTTTCGTGGGCGCGCTGCGTGAAGGTGGGGATCTCGAGCATGCGCCGTCGCTGCGCGACGTCGTGTCGGCTCCTGCCGATCCGCTCTGCGACGTCGCGGTCCGACGCGCGACCGAGCAGACGCTCCTCCTTCTTCAGCCACTTCCGCGCTTTGCGACGAGGGGTCCCCGCCGGATCGATCCCGGCGATCCTTCGCTTCGCGCCCACAGCGGCGGCGGAGACGCCGACCCGGCGCGCGACCTCCGAATCCGAGAGCTTGCCCAACCAGGACAGCTGCCGCTTGGTCCACCGATGGCGCAGCTGATCGGTCGATGGACCGAAAGAGTCGATGCCCCGGCGACGTCGCTGCTGGAAGACGGCGTTGGTCGTGAGGCCGAGCTGCGCTGCGACGTTGGCGTCCGACGCGGTGCCCAGCAGGGCTACTTGCTCCGCCGTCCACTCCAGGTGCCTCGGCTTGGAGGCGAAACGTTTACAACGCTCCGCAAAGACGAGTCGCATCGGCACGCCGAAGCGCTCGGCGATCTCTTCGTCCGAAACGTCGCCGAGAAGCCGCACGGCCTCCCGCGGCAGCTTCATTTTCTTCTTCCGTTTTGCGGCCACGCCCGGTTGATAGCACTTTCGCGGTCGTTTGGCCGTCCTCCGATGAGCCGGCGGGCGCGCGCCCCATCCCTGCCGGTCCGCCGAGCCATCGCTCAGTAGCCGAGCACCGTGGAGAGCGACCGCTCGACCACCGAGGCCTCCACGCCGCGCCGCGCCGCGTAGTCTTCGACCTGGTCACGGCCGATCTTGCCGACCGAGAAGTAGCGCGCCTCGGGCGCGGCGAGGTAGAGCCCGCTGACGCTGGCGGCGGGCGTCATGGCGAGGGTCTCGGTGAGCTGCATGCCGATCCCGTTGGCTCCGAGGAGCTCGAAGAGGCGGGTCTTGTCGGTGTGGTCCGGGCAGGCCGGGTATCCGAGCGCCGGGCGGATGCCGCGGTACTTCTCGGCGATCCGTGCCTCGTTGTCGATCTGCTCGTCGGGGGCGTACCAAGCCCGGCGCACGCGCTCGTGCAGATACTCCGCGAACGCCTCCGCGAAGCGATCGGCCAGCGCTTTGACGATCAGCGCGGAATAGTCGTCGTGCTCCGCCTCGAGCTCGGCCGCGAGGGCGGCGACGCCGATGCCGGCGGTGACGGCAAACCCACCGATGTGATCCCCCTCCGGCGCGATGTAGTCGGCCAGGCAGAGGTGAGCGCCCTCGTCTCTGGCGCGCTGCTGCCGGAGCATCGGGAATCGAGCGATGTCTTCCTCCCCATCGCGCAAGACGATGTCGTTGCCTTCGCTGCGCGCCGGCCAGAAGCCGTAGATGCCGCGCGCACGGATGCTCGGGTCGTTGATCATTCGCCGCAAGAGAGGCTGCGTGCTCTCGAAGAGCTCGCGCGCCGCCTCCCCGTACTTCGGATGGTCGAGCACGGCCGGGTAGCGGGCCTTGAGCTCCCACGCGGTGAAGAAGAAGGTCCAGTCGATGTACGGCTCGAGGTCGGAGAGGGAGACCTCGATCTCTCGGGCCCCGATGAACGGCGGCTCCGCGAGTGACGTGAAGCTCGGTCGGGTGCGCTCCGCATTGGCTTTGGCCAACGGGACGAGGGGCCGGATCGGGCCACGCGCGTGCAACGACCGCAGCTTGTCCTGTTCGGCGACGTTCTTGGACACGAACTCACTCCGCTGCTCGTCGGAGAGCAGCGCAGCCACCGTGTTCACGGCGCGCGATGCGTCGAGCACGTGCACCGTCGGCTGCTCGTACCCTGGCGCGATCTTCACGGCGGTGTGCGGACGACTCGTCGTGGCGCCCCCGATGAGCAGCGGGACCTGCAGCCCCTGCCGCTGCATCTCTTCACCCACGTGCACCATTTCGTCGAGGCTCGGCGTGATCAAACCACTCAGCCCGACGACGTCGACGGCGTGGGCCTTGGCCTGCCTCAGAATTTCGTCGGCGGGCACCATGACGCCGAGGTCGATGACCTCGTAGTTGTTGCAGGCGAGCACGACGCCGACAATGTTTTTTCCGATGTCATGCACGTCACCTTTGACGGTGGCGAGGAGGACCTTGCCGCGGCCGCGCGTGTCTCCCACGGCGGCCTTCTCAGCCTCGAGGTACGGCTCGAGGTACTTGACCGCCTTCTTCATGACGCGCGCGCTCTTGACCACCTGAGGGAGGAACATCTTGCCAGCCCCGAAGAGGTCGCCGACCACGGACATGCCGGCCATGAGCGGCCCCTCGATGACGTGCAGTGGGCGTTCGAGGAGCGCTCGAGCCTCCTCGGTGTCTTCGACGATGTACTCGTCGAGGCCACGAACGAGCGCGTGCGAGATGCGCTCTTCGACACTGCCTTCGCGCCAGGAGAGGTCGACCTCTCGCTTCTTCCCGCTACCCCGCACCGTGGTGGCGTGATCGACGAGGCGCTCGGTCGCATCGTCGCGTCGGTCGAAGAGCACGTCTTCGACCAGCTCGCGGAGTTTGGGCTCGATCTGCTCGTAGACCTCGAGCTGTCCGGCGTTGACGATGCCCATGTCCATGCCCGCACGGATCGCGTGGTAGAGGAAGGCCGAGTGCATGGCCTCTCGCACCGGGTTGTTGCCTCGGAAGCTGAAGCTCAGGTTGGAGACTCCACCGGAGACCCTGGCGCCAGGGCAAGTCGCCTTGATCTGCCGTGTGGCTTCGATGAACGCGATGGCGTAGCGGCGGTGCTCTTCGATCCCAGTGGCGACCGCGAAGATGTTGGGATCGAAGATGATGTCGGTCGGGTCGACACCGACCTGCTCGGTGAGGATGGCGTAGGCGCGCTGGCAGATGCTGACCTTGCGTTCGATGGTGTCCGCTTGCCCCTCTTCGTCGAAGGCCATCACCACCATCGCAGCGCCGTACGAGAGACACTTGCGGGCGTGCTCGATGAAGGACGCCTCCCCCTCCTTGAGGCTGATCGAGTTCACGATCGACTTGCCTTGCACGCATTTCAGGCCCGCCTCGATCACCGACCACTTCGAGCTGTCGATCATGATCGGGATCCGTGAGATCTCGGGCTCGGAGGCGATGAGCTTGAGGAAGCGCTCCATCGCCGCCTCGGAGTCGAGCATGCCCTCGTCCATGTTGACGTCGAGGATGTTGGCGCCGCCCTGCACCTGGTGAAGCGCGACGGTGAGCGCCTTGTCGTAGTTGCCCGCTTTGATCAGTTTCAAGAAGCGGCGCGAGCCGGTGATGTTGGTGCGCTCGCCGATCATCAAGAAGTTGCTCTGAGGTCGCACGACGAGGGGCTCGAGGCCGCTGAACCGCGTCGTGTGTTCCGTCTTGGGCGCGGGGCGCGTCGGGGCGTCCGCGAGGCGCTTGGCGATCGCGGCGATGTGAGCCGGCAGCGTTCCGCAGCAGCCGCCGGCGAGGTTGAGCATGCCGTCGTCGGCGAACTCGCGGAGCAACGCGGCGGTGGTCTCGGGCTGCTCGTCGTAGCCGCCGAAGGCGTTGGGGAGGCCGGCGTTCGGGTAGACGCTGATGCGGGCCTCGGCGACCTTGGCCAGGTCCGAGAGGAAGGGTCGCATTTGCTGGGCGCCGAGCGCGCAGTTGATGCCCACGCTCATGGGTCGGGCGTGCGCGACGCTGATCCAGAACGCCTCGACGGTCTGTCCACTCAGCGTGCGTCCGCTCTGGTCGGTGATGGTCACCGAGATCATCAGCGGCAGGTCCGTGCCGAGCTCGCGCTGCACTTCGTCGATGGCGAGCAGCGCCGCCTTGGCGTTGAGCGTGTCGAAGATGGTCTCGACCATCAGGATGTCGACGCCGCCCTCGATGAGCCCTTCGACCTGCTCCTTGTAGGCATCTCGAACCGCCTCGAAAGTGACCGCGCGAAAGCCCGGGTCCTCGACGTCGGGCGAGAGGGAGAGCGTGCGGTTCATCGGGCCGATCGCGCCGGCGACGAAGCGCGGTCGAGCGGAGGTGCTGTGACGCGCGGCCGCCTCTTTGGCGAGTTGCGCGGAGCGCACGTTGATCTCACGGGCGAGGTGCGAGAGATCGTAGTCCGCCTGCGCGATCGCGGTGGCGGCAAACGTGTTTGTCTCGATGATGTCCGCGCCCGCCTCGAGGTAGGTCTCGTGCAGGGACCGGATCAAGTCCGGCCGGGTCAGGGCGAGCAGGTCGTTGTTGCCCTTGAGATCTTTGCCGTGGTCGACAAAGCGCTCCCCGCGAAAGTCCGCCTCGGTGGGCTTGCGAGTCTGGATGAGCGTGCCCATGGCGCCGTCGAGGATGACGATGCGCTGGTCCATCAGGTGCTGGAGCTGAGTCTGCACGGGGTTCATGGGGAGGTCCCTCGGTGGTTGCTGGAGTCCATCGGGCGGCGCGCGAAGGCGCTGACGATGCGGAATTTTGGTTTGCGACGTTCACGGGATGTGACGTCGCAGGTCTCGACTTCAAAGCCGGCGTCGACCAAAGCGGCGCGCAAGGTCGCTGGCGCGAAGCCCCGACGTACGTGGCCGTAGGCGCCCGTGATGTCGGCGTGTCGGTGTTCGGCCAAGGTGACAACGACGACGTTGCCGCCAGGGCGTAGGACCCGGGCCGCCTCAGCGAGCGCGAGCTCCGGTCGCTGCAGAAAGGTCAGCACGTTGAAGAGCATCACGGTGTCGAAGCCGCTCTCCTCGAAGGGCAGCCGCTCGAGGTCACCGGCCACGACGCGCGCGTTGGGGTGAGCGGAGAGGCGCTGCCTGGCCGCCTCGAGCACCTTCTCGCTACGGTCCAAACACGTGACCGTGTGAGCACGGGGCGCGATCAACGCGGCCAGCGTTCCGTCACCGCTGCCCGCGTCGAGCACATCGCCGAAGCGAGCGAGTCCGAGGAAGGCTCGCGCGGTGGCCTCCCACGTGCGGCCCGGCGAGTAGTGGCGCTCCATCTGACCGGCGACGACGTCGGGCCACGCCGCTTCGCGCGCCCTCACGAGCTCCTTGCACCGCGCGCGGTCGGTGCGGATCGTGGCGTCGTCGAGGCCGCCCTCGAGGAGCTCCCCGCGCACGAGCTGCCACAGGCTCTTCGCCGGGGTCGGCATGCCCTCGTGCAGGCGGTGGAAGGTCGAGTTCCCCTGGCGACGCGGCGCGACGAGCTTCGCGTCACGGAGCTTGCCCAAGTGAGTGGAGACCCGCGACTGAGCCAACTCGGTGATCTGCGTGAGCTCTGCCACGCTGAGTTCCTCTTCCTGCAGCAGCGCCATCAGCCGAACCCGAGTGGGGTCGGAGAAGAGGCCGCAGAGGGCGTTCAGGTCAGCGAGTCCAGGTGGCGAGGTCGACAAGAGAGGCACCGATCGAGCAATATCCGTATATCCAGATGAACGGATAGCCTCGAAATACGGGGCTGTCAAAAGGTCCCGTGACGCAGGAATCGAGCGAAGCCAGCGGATTCTGACTATGCTGGCACGCGTGCGACGACCTCGATGGCTCATGGGCGCAGCGTGTGTTCTCGTCGCGCTGAGCGCGTTCACCGTCGACGGTGACGCACAGGAGGGTGAGGCCCGGGCCCGCAACCGAGCGTCGGTCGATCCGGACGCAGCGTTCACGCCGGTCGAGCGCGCGCGCCTGCGCAACGGCGAGCTGGTCACGCGTGAGGTCATGCGCAGCGAAGGGCGCTACCACTACATCGGCGGGACCAGCTGGCAGGTCGTTCGAGCGCCGCTGGAAGACGTCTGGACAATGGTGCTCGACACCGATGTGTACCCCCGGATCATCCCGTCGCTGGCGGAGGCCCGGGTCGTCCGGGACGGCGAGGACCAGCGGATCGTTCACATGACGCATCGGTACTCGATCGCGACGGCCGAGTACTTTGCGCGGGTCAGCATCGATCAGGACGCCCACCGGGTGAACTTCGATCTCGACCGCAGCCGCCCGCACGATCTGCACGCGGGCCGGGGCTTCATCTCGCTCAGTGACTACCGAGAGGACACCATCGTGACCTGGGGCGCACTCGCCGACCTGGGCTCAGGCATGATCATGCAGATCTTCGGCCCGATGTTGCACGACTGGATCCTCCGGGTGCCCCGCTGCCTGCGCGACGAGATCGAGCCGGGGCGCCACAACTTCTGCTGACGACCGAGTGGCGAGCGCCCTGACTCCGCGCGCGGCTGCGATCGGGTGTCGAGCTTCGTGGGCTAGAGAGCTGCCGCGGCCAGGGCCGAGCAGAGTTCCCCGTACGTGAACGGCTTGAGCAAGAGCCCTGCTCCGATCTCGGCCGCTTGTTTCGCGATCTCTGGGTTCGGGCGCCCCGTGATCACGACGACGCGGAGGTCTGGACGCTCTCGCCGAAGCTTCCGGGCGATGTCGAGGCCATTTCCGTCCGCGAGGTTCTGGTCCACGAGCGCCGCGTCGAGCTGAAGAATGTGGTGCGCGCACCAGTCGCTCGCGGCACTCATGCGAGTGAAGCTACGGACCTGGTAGCCGGCGTGGCGGAGGAGCGACGAGGTCGTGGCGAGCACCGGGACCTGGTCGTCGATCAGGAGCACGAGCTCCTTCGCCTCGGGCGCCGGCGCGAGTGAGGACCGACGCGAGGCGCGGCTGGGCCGGTGGCTCGAGGGCAACCAGAGCCGAAAGCTCGTGTGTCCCGGGCTGGAAGACTCGAGCTCCAGCGTGCCGCCGTGCGACGTCGCCGTGCCGTGGGCCATGAAGAGACCGAGCCCCGAGCCCTCCGTCTTGCCCTTGGTCGTGAAGAAGGGCTCGAAGAGCTTGTCGCGCGCCCCGGCCGCCACTCCCGGCCCGTCATCGATCACCGAGAGGGCCACCCCGACGGGGTTGCTCGTCGCCTCCACCTCGATGCGAATGTGTCCGCCCCGGTCGCCGATCGAGTGCACCGCGTTGAGGCAGAGGTTCATGACCGCTTGCTGGAGTCGCGCGCGGCTGACGGGGAGCTTGGGCCCGGGGTCATCGGCCCACACCTCGACCTCGATGCGCTGAGACGACGCCGCCCGGGTGAGCTCAGCGAGCTCTTCGGCCAACGTCCCGAGCGAGATCATGTCGAGCGTCTCGTCGTCCTCGGCGCCGTAGCTCAAGATCTGTCGGGTCAGGTCAGCCGCCTGCAGGGCGCCGCTGCGAATGCTCTCGAGCATGCGGGTACCGTTGGCGTCGAGCTTGGCGTCTCTTTCGAGCAGCTCGGTGTAGTTGACGATCGGGGTCAGCAGGTTGTTGAAGTCGTGGGCGATGCCGCTCGCCACGCGGCCGAGCGCCTCCATGCGTTCGGCGTGGTGCCGGCGCCCGTCCTGCTCACGCAGGAGCTCGGCGGCGCGATGCAGCTCGGTCACGTCACGGGTGTAGGTGGCGATGCGCTGAACCTCACCCTCCGGTCCGAGCAGAGGCACGAGGCGGTTATCAAACACGCGCCCGTTGTTTCGGTCGGTCTGGACGACGGGTTTCCGGGTCTGGATGACCGCGTTTGCCATCTGGCGGCGGGCCTTGGCGACCGGCGGAGGGAAGTGGTCGTACGCGGACGAACCGACAAATACGTCCCGCTCGATGCCCAGGGCTCTGAGGGCCGCCTCGTTGGCGTCGATGACGGTTCCGTCGAGCTCGAAGAGCACCGCGATATCCGGACTCGCTTCGATCAGCAGGCGCGCGTGACCCCGGCTGCGCTCGAGCGCGCTGCGCAGATTCGCGACCTCCTCATCCGTTCGCTCCGACATGAACAGGGCGAAGCTTACACCCTGAGGGGCACGTTGACTTACCAGTACCGCATCAAATGAGCGTAGACGCGAGCGGCCTCCTGAAGGTTCTGAATGGAGACCCGCTCGTCGACGCCGTGCATTCGACTCCGCTCGTTCGCGTCGAGCACAAACGGCGAGAGGCGATAGGTAGGCACGCCGCGTCGAGCAAAATACCGTGCGTCCATCGTTCCGGGTGTGATGATCGGGGCGATCACCGCAGCGTCACCCGGATAGGCGCTCGCCAGCGCGCGCACGAGTCGGGTCCAGACTTCGCCTTCGATGGGCGCCGTGGGCGAAGGTCCCTCATCCCGAATGACCTCGATCGTGACGCGGGGGTCGTCGATCGTCTGCGCGATCCGGCGGAGCACCTCGTCGAGCTCGCTGCCGGGCAGGAGGCGGAGGTTCACGGTCGCGGAGGCGCGTGCCGGGATCACGTTCTCGGCGATGCCCGCCTCGAGGATCGTGAGCGCCATCGTGTCGCGGATCATCGCGTTCGATGAGGGCCGGTCCTCCAACATCCCGGACACCAGGGGGCCGAAGAGCCAGCGGTTCTTCAAGGCGATGCGAGACACGAGCGGGACGTGATCCGAGATGCGATCGAGGAACACCTCGGTCGGCGGCAAGAGCGTGGTGGGGTGCTCGAGCTCCGCGAGCCGGCCGAGGGCGAGGGAGAGCACGCGAGGCGCGGCGTTGTCCCGCGGCATGCTCGAATGCCCGGCTTCGCTGACCACGGCGAGGGTGATCGTCACGAAGCGCTTTTCGGCGACCGCCACCGGAACGAGGGTGCGATCGGGGAGGAAGTCCGGCGCGACGAAGCTGCCCTCGTCGAGAACCGCCCAAGGCTCTTCGAGCCGGTCCCAGTGCCGCTCGATCGTGCGCGCGACGGCCGCCCCGCCGGTTTCCTCGTCAGGAGAAACGAGCAAGAGCACATCTCGATGGGGCCCGAGCCCGGCCGCCTGCATCGCCGCGATGGCCTCGAGCTGGGCGATGACCGCGCCCTTGTCGTCGATGGTCCCGCGGCCCCAGACGTAGCCATCTCGGACCATTCCGTCGAAGGGAGGATAGGTCCAAGACTCGAGCTCATCGGCCGAGACCGGCACCACATCGGAGTGGCTGAGCAGGAGCAGGGGTCGCCCCTCGGGCTGCTCGGCGCGCCAGGCCAGCAAGAGCGTGCGGCCCTCGAACACACGATGCTCGAGACCGAGCGGCTCGGCGTACCGCTCGATCAGCAGATCCAGGTGCGGCGGCCGTGGATCTCGGGGCACCCCGCGGCTGCTGTCCCAGCGCACGTATTCGCTGAGCACCTCGGCGGCCCGCTCCCGATCGATCTCTACCGTGAGCGACTCCGCTCCCGAAGGCGGGTCCTCGCCGAGGAACGCGCGCACCACGACCACGGTGCTCAGCGCCAAGACGGCTGCTCCCAACCCGAACCCGAGGCGCCGTAGCCGGCTGCTGCGTCTTCTGCGTTTCACCTATTTCCGTCAGGCATTGGACACTGTTACCGTCGCCCACATGGCATCGTTCGACGTGGTCTCCAAGCTCGATCATCACGAAGTCGCCAACGCCGTCGATCAGACACGGCGTGAGCTCGTCAATCGCTACGACTTCAAGGGCACCAACACCGAGATCGAGAAGAATGACGACGGGATCGTGATCCGGTCGGAATCCGAAGGTCGTTGTAGGGCAGCCTACGACGTCCTGCAGAGCAAGGTCCATCGGCGTGGGATCTCTCTCAAGGCCCTCGACCCCGAGGAGCCCAAGCCGGCGGGTGGAAAGACCATCCGGCAGCTGGTGAAGCTCAAAGAGGGCATCGACAAGGACGCGTCCAAGAAGATCGTGCGGTTGCTCAAGGACAGCAAGACGAAGGTTCAGGCCTCGATTCAGGGCGACGTCGTGCGGGTGTCCCACAAGAAGCGCGATGTGCTCCAAGGGGCGATCAGCCTCATCAAGGAGCAGGAGTACGAGCTCCCGCTTCAGTTCAAGAACTTCCGCGACTGAGCCAAGCCGCGTGTCCAAACGAAGCGACGAGGAGCTGATGAGCGCCTACGTGGACGGTGACCACGAGGCGTTCAAAGAGCTCTTCACGCGCTACGCGCCCAAGCTCATGCGGCTGACGATCCGGCACCTCCGCTCCGAGGATCTAGCCAAGGAGGTCGTCCAGCAGACGTTCTTTCAGATGCACGCCGCCAGGCGTGACTTCAGGCAGGACAGGAAGCTGCGCCCTTGGCTCTTCACGATCGCGATGAACCTGGTGCGCGAGCACTACCGAAAGAAGAAGCGCCGAAAGGAGACCGTGCTCGAGGAGGCCCGTGAGCCCGCCGTGGCCGAAGAGCGAGGGCCGATCGAGGTGAGGCAGCGGGCCACCGCGCTGCGGACCGCGCTCGGGCGCCTGCCGGAGAGCCAGAGGGAGGTCGTCGAGCTCCATTGGTTCGACGAGCGGCCCTTCGCCGAGGTAGCGCAGATCGTCGGATCGACCGAAGGCGCCGTGCGCGTACGTGCACACCGGGCCTACAAACGACTCAAAGAACTCCTCGCCAAGGAGTTCGCGTGAATCAGAGAAGAGAAACTCTCCGGCCCCCGGCGCGTACGGGGAAACGAAGCTCATGAGCAGCGGCACACAGTCGGAGATGGATCCGGAGCTCGAGGAGTGGCTCGCGGAGGCGCGCGATCTCGAAGCCGCGGACGCTCCGCCAGACCTCGACGGCATGCTCGAGGGCGTCGAGCGTCGCCTCTCCGAGGCCGACAAGAGCTGGACGTTCTGGCTGCAGAGCCGAGCGACGTCGGTCCGCCGCGCCATCGCGTTCCTGGGAGCCGCGCTGATCGTAACGGTCACGGGGGTCCTCTCGCTGCGCACCAATTTCGCCGACCTGCCGGTACCGTGGCTGGTCCTCGCGCTGGGTTCGGTCAGCGCGCTGCTGGGCGTCAGCCTCTACGTAGGGCTGCGTCCCCTGCACGAGCCGGCCCTCCCGAAGTGGATTCGCCTCGGCGTGATCGGCACGACCGTCGGAGCCACCTGCGCGCTAGCGCTCTTCGCCCCAGAGGACGCGATCCTCAGCGACCAGCCCCTCTTGGCGCACGCGAGCGGATGCTTCTTCTACGGCCTCCTGGTGGGGCTGCCGGTCTACCTTCTGCTTCGACTGCTGCACCGCGGAGGCCCGGCCGCGGCCCTCGTGACCGCCTGCGCGGCCGGACTCACAGCCAACCTCGTCCTGCAGCTGCACTGCCCCCGAAACGACCTCGAGCACCTCATGGCTGGCCACTTCACGGTGGTGCTCTTGTTCCTCGGCGGCCTGGGCGCGATCCACTGGGTCATCGAGCGCGTGCGCGCGCGATAACGTATCGGCCACCCAAGCTCGACCGGCAATCGCGGGTTTCAGACGCCTATGCGGGAGGCGTCGGGCATGAGCAGAGCGAAGGTGTGGAGTGTTGGGTTGATTTTGGTGCTCGCCGGTTGTGCGACCGGCAGCGACGAGGCGACTCCAGCCGAGACGGCGGCGGCGCCAACGGAGGAGAGCACCGACGCCCCGTCCCCCGTCGTCGCCGAGTTGGAGGCCCCGAGCGCGGACGAGGAGGCCGGGGAGGCCTACGGGGTCGCCGCCGAGCGAGTCGCCCCCGCAGCCGAGCCGGCAGCAGCCACGAGAGGGCTCGGAGCCTTCGGCCCGAGGCCCGGCAGCGGTAGCCGCGCGGGAGCCCAGCCGAACCGCGCCAGGGCGCAACGCCGCGCCAGTCGACATCGCCGGGCCGGCGGCGGAGGCTACGCAGCGGCCGATCGCGCCGCCTCCCCGACGGAGAGGCTGGGGCGTGCCAACCGACGTGAGCTGAACGATCCTTGGGGTGGGTCTCCCTCTGCTCCCCCCGCGGCCGCCCGCGCGCCGGCCCCCCAGGCGCTGCCTCAGAACGCCGTCCTGGCCTCCACCTTCGTGGGCGGCAGCGGGGCGCAGGCGCGACTCGAGGACCTGCTGGATCGAGGCGTCATGGTCGACGGTGAGAACGTGCGGCTCGAGGCCTTCGACGAGCTCGGACGCCTGCCCTACCCAGTACCGGCCCGCGAGGCCGTCGGCCTGCACGCGGAGCTCGAGCGAACGCGGCTCCACACGGGCGGCGAGCGTGTACATCTGCAGATCGCCCTCATGGCGCGCAGAGGTGAAACGCCCGCCCGCCCCCGCATGGACATCCGGCTGGTGATGGACCGAAGCGGCTCCATGAACGGTGAGAAGTGGACCCAGGCCATCGCGGCTGCCCACCAGCTCGTCGATCGCCTTCAGCCCGGCGACACCTTTGGCCTCGTGAGCTACTCGGACGAGGCGAGCATCGATTTCCCTCCGGCCCGCGTCGGCAATCGCCGCGCGGCGCACGCTGCCATCAACGGGCTCGCGCCCGGCGGCGGCACCAACATCGAGTCGGCGCTTCAGGCCGCCGCTTCGATCGCGCCGCGGCGCCGCGAGATGAACGACGTCTTGCTCAACGTGCTCGTCTCCGACGGAGTCGCGAACATCGGACAGACCAACGCCCAGGAGCTCGGCGCGATGGCTCGCCGCTCCTTCGACTCGGGCGGGGTGCTGACGACGAGTGTGGGTCTCGGAACCGACTTCGACGAAGCCACGATGCTCTCCATCGCTCGCGAGGGCAGCGGGAGTTACCACTTCGTGCGGCGCGCCGGAGACATCTCGGACATCCTCACCGACGAGCTCGAGGAGCGCGCTCAGGCGGTCGCACAGGCGCTGCGTCTCCGTATCGAGCTCGGAGAGGGCGTCGTCGCGCATCGGGTCTACGGCTCCCGGGTGCTCGAGGAGCAGCAGGCCGCGGCCGTTCGACAGACCGAGATCGCCACCGATCGACGCCTGGCGCGAGAGCTCGGAATCGCGCGCGACCGTCAACAGGACGAAGACCGAGGCCTGCGTATCCACCTGCCCACCTTTCGGCGTGGTGACCAGCACGTCGTCCTGCTCGAGCTCGAGGTGCCCGCGGGCACCAGCGCGTCCCGCATCGCGCACGTGACGCTCGACTACAAGGACCTGCTCAGTCAGGGCAACCGAACCACCACGGCCGACGTCGAGGCGGAGCGCACGACGGACCGGCAGGCCGGCATCGCGTCGACGCAGCGCACGGTCAAGCGCACGGTGTTGGCGTTCACGGCGGGCGACGCTCTGCGCGGCGCCTCTCAGTCTCTGGCGCGCGGCGACGTCGCTGGCGCGCGGCGGCTGCTCTCGGAGCGCCAGCAGGTGCTCGTGGCAGGCGCGCAGCTCTGGAACGACCCCGCGCTCCAACATGACGCCGACCTGCTCTCCCGCTACGACCGCGTGCTCGGCGGAGCCTGGAACGGCTGGGACGGGCAGTCGAGGCGCACGATGCAGCTCGCCATGAACTTCTACGGCGACCGGAGGATGCGATGAGCCGAGCAGGCGCTCTCGCCCTGGCGCTCCTCGGAGCGTCGGTCGCCACCGCAGCCTCGGCGCAGGAGGCAGAGCCGGCGCAATGGACGGTGGCGGAGCGGGCCGCGCTGCCCTCGAGCGGCGCCCCCTTCGACCTCGCCAACCTCGTCACAACGCATGAGGAGACCGTGCGGGTTCGGTTGAGCGGCAGCCTCTCGTTTGGCTACGACGGCTCCCAGATCGACGCGATGGCGCGCACGGTCGGTGGCACCCGGGACGTGACCGATGGCCCGTTTGTCGTGCTCCCGGCGGGCAGCGTCGTCATCGAGGCCGACCCCGAGACCCACCGCTACACCGTGGAGGTCCCTCGGGCCCCGCAGATGCCGGTCCGCTTCAATGTCTTCGGCCTCGCCACGCGCAACTTGCTCACCGTGACCGAGGCGCAGGCTCAGCTCGTCGGCGCCATCGAGATCGAACACCTCGTACCGCCGCCGCCACCGCCCACCGTCGCCGCGCAGGTCGAGCAAACCGCCGAGGGCATCCCGACGCTCGCCTGGGCTGGCGGCGGCTCGGCGATGTTGCTTCTCCTCGGGCTCGGTTTCGTCTTCGGCCGACGCAAGCAGGACCCGATTCGCGCGTTGGTCCGACAGGCCGAGCGTTCCGCCGCGGCCATCGGCCGCGAGGTCATCGCGCTCGGGCCGGCCTTTGATCCAGTCGCCGCATCGGCAGAGCGTCTGCTCGAGGTCGCGCGGCAACACGCGGCGCACCACGCGTCACTCGAGCGCGCGCTCGAGCGCACCTCCAACATGGCCTCCGACGCCGCGAAGAAGCGCCGGCTCGGGGTCGCCGCGAGCAAGGGCGAAGTACGGGACAAGCTCGAGGCGCTCGTCGCGAGGCTCGAAGACACCGCCACCGAGTTGGCGGGCCGCAGCGCAGACGCGGGCCGGGCACGCGGGGTCGACGCGCTCGTCTCCGAGCTCGGCAATGACCTCGAGGCGGCGCTGCAGGCGGAAGAAGAGCTGGCGATGTGAGGTCTCGGACCTGGAGCGCGGTGGGTCTCTCGGGAGGCCTTGGCCAAGGTGGAATTGGACTCAGATCCAACCCGTCCGGCCCCGGTCACACCGACCGGTCCGCTCGAGCCGCCCTCCGCTGAGCTTTCCGTGAATAGGGTGCCGCGGTATGCGTCCCCCTGGCTCGAGGGAGGATCGCATGCGCTGGGCTGGGCTGATCGTCATGCTCTTTGGTTGTGGCACGACCCGGGTGCCGGTTCATTCGGAGCCCGAGCGCTCTGAGACCGTTGCGACGCAGCGGGCGCAGCGCACCGAGCGGCCCGAGGACACCCAAGCCGCCCAGGCCACGAGCTTCGACGCGGGGGCCGACGGTGGCACCGATGCGGGGGCCGATGCGGGGATCGATGCGGGGGTCGACGCAGGTCGATCCCTCCCGTCCGTGCCGCCGCTGGCGAACACCGTTGGGCCCGAGGGCCTGCCGCTCCTGCTCGGGGAGATCGACGCCGCGCAGTGCCAGCCCGGAGCGCGACGGCGGGCGACCCAGACCGGCGAATGCTCGACAGAGCGAGGCTGCACGCGCCCAGGCCCTCGCAGGCCGTATGGCGCGAGTTGCTACGCCCCGGGCTCGTTCCCGAGCGGCGGAGCCCGGATGCCTACGCATCAGATCCTCGGCCGAGATGCCTGCGGCCCAGACGAGGTCGCGGCGCTGCTCCCGTCGGCGCGCAACTTCGTTCAGGTCTGCCGCCCCGACTGCCGGCGCCAGGGATGCCCCTCCGCGTCCGTGTGCTTCTCAGATGGCCTCTGTCGCAGGGACTGCACCACCCACGGGTGCGGCCCAAACACGACTTGCACCGATGGCGGCGACGGCTGGAGCTACTGCCGTCGCGCGAGCTGCCGCCGAACGCGGGACTGCGAATGCGGCACCTGCATCGGCGAGCCCGGGCGTCCTGGAGGCCTCTGTTTCGACGGCCCCGGCACCTGCCAGAGCAACGCCCCGAGGCCCTGACTCAACGCACCCACGTGCAAGCTCACACAGAACACAATCGTCGGGCCGAGTCTCGCGACGACCGCTGGACGGCGCTGAGCGAGGACGATGGCGTCGCCGCGATGACCCCTTCAACCGACGAGAACCGGCCCGAAGGCTTCTTGCAGATCTCGGTGCCGAGCGGATACGACTGCTCCTCCTCGGGGCGCTCGGGCTCTGGCGGCGCCGCTCCGCGCGCTGAAAATCAGCGGTAGGGCCCGGCTTGGCCGCGGAGCAGTGTGATCAAGCGGGCGAGCCTCGAGAGCCGCTGCTCCGCCGCGGCGGCGGTGTCGAAGGGAGGGTTGCCGTCACGCCACCGGAGGGTGGCGATCTCCTCTGGCGGCTCGCTCTGTGACACGCCGAGGAGGAGCGGAAGGCAGACGGCGACCCGGCCCGGCTCGATGGCGAACTCGTGCGCGCCCTGACTGACCACCTTCACGAGATCGAGCACCTCACCGTCGAAGCACGCCTCGATGCGCGCCAAGGCGTCGTCCGCGGCGACGACCCGCAGCGTGTGCTCGGCGTCGATCGGCATGCTCGGAGTCACACTGAGCCACGTGCTGAGCGGCTGGCCGTCGGTGTCGAAGGCGAGACGCACCTCCGCCGCCAGGCTGCCGAGCTGACCCTCGATCCTCATGCGAGCCGTCTCCAGGTCGGTGCCGAGACGGGCGGCGAGCTCTCGCCACACCGGGACCGCTTCGCTCATCGCCGGGGGCGGCGGAAGCTGAGCGCGGATCCGTTCGAAGGCCTGGGCAAGATGGGTCGACGCGCCCACGAAGGCCTTCATTCGGCTCCGGGTCGTGCCGCCATCTCGGACCGCGATGGTCAGCCGCTCGTCGTCCATTCGGCGCAAGGTAGCGTTCTTTAGTGCAGGGACGATCGCCCGCAGCAGCGATTCCACCTGCTTCTCGTCGCGCGCCCGAACATAGTGCTCTCGGTCCCAGGCCCGGTCCCCGACCAGGGCGCCGCCGCCGACGACCTTCTGGAGCTTTGACGCCGGCTCGACCTCGAGATCGAGGCAGAGGTCCGCGTAGCTCAGCTCCGCCGTGATGAACACGCCGTCCCGACCCATCATGTCGCGCCGGATGGCGAGCGTGGTACCGCCAACCGATCCGTAGAGCGTCTGGGACTGATAACGAAGCCCATACTCGGTCCCCGCGCCTTCCCAGATCTCGCGCAGGCGGTCGGAGCCCACCGTAGGCGGAGCGATGCGCGACGGAGCGTCCCCATGGCGCGGGGACGCGGGCAGCACGGAGAAGGGCATGCGAAGCACGAGGTCCTGCGCCCAACGGATGCCGACCACGACCTCCAGCTGCCAAGCCAGCGAGCAGAGTCCCCACCGACCGTTGGGGCGGTGGGTGAGTGGCAGGTCACACATCGCTTCCTTGGGCAGGCGGAAACGGAACGGGATCATCTCACCCTCACGGGCTTGCTCCGCGCCGATCCGGATCTGGTAGCGCATGTACTCCCGATCAGAGCGCTTTCGTCCATTCTCGTAGTAGATGGTCTCGACGCCGCGGAGGCCGACGGTGACCTCCGAATAGCGGTTGTGAGCCACGTTGCTGAGCGCGAGAGCGCCGCTGACGACGTCGTTGACCCGAGTCCAAGAGGAGGCGACGCTGATCTCCGCGTGAGCCTCGGATCGTGTCGGCCCCGCCGGGTTCGAGGCATAGACCTGCGGCTCGTCCGGGAGACTGTTCGCGGGCGGGGGGGCGACGAAGATGTCGAAGGAGGCCTTGCGGTCGGGCCACCACGCGATCTCGGCGCGAACCGTGAGTGTGTACCCGATCGTCGCGGCCGCTCCGCGATAGGTGGGCGGCACGTTTGCGGGCAGGGGGATGCGAACGGCGAGCTCGGTGCGGCCCTTGGGCAGCTCGCGGGCGCCGCTGATCAAAGAGCCGAGGGCCAGGAAGGTGTTGCTGCGCGAGACGGAGCTGTTGTTGCCGGAGCTGACCGACCAGCGCTCCTTACCTTCGAGGTGAACGTTGACGGACTCGACGGGCACAGCGCGCTTGCAGTCGAGGATCACCTTGGCGAGGAACGTGTCACCAGGGCGGATCTCGTTCGGCACGCTGACCCGCACGCGCGGGCGTGACTTGAGGATTGCCATGTGGGGGCGCGCATCGTAACAGCGCTGGCATGATGCGGGGACTACACGCGAGCGATCTCGGCGACGATCCTGCCCAGCGGCGAGCCGGCTTGCTCGGGCTCAGCGACGCGGCGCTCGCAGAGCGACTTCGGGACCTGGCCACGGCGCTCCGCTCGTTCGAGCTCGCGCCGATCGCGGCGAGCGTCGGGCTGCCGAGCGGCGAGGTGGCGGCGTCGCCGTTTGCGCTCCGCATGTGCGCCATGGCGATGGAGGTCGGCGCGACCTCCCGGCCCCGTGAGCTGAGGCGCTTCGTGGACTGGACGGAGTCGATCGATCCGGCCGTGAAGGATCCCCGCCACGACGTCTGGGAGCAGGGCGTGCTGCGCACCGGCAAGTACCAGGCCTTCACCTGTGAGGCGCCGTTCGCGATCTACGATCCGGCATACGGGTCGAAGTGGGGCCCGCATGAGCTTTT
>Ga0114933_10001478_pt1 | contig 26044 bp, 25 predicted proteins | sample 4SBtaG_FD_89691 | JGI IMG/M metagenome (GOLD analysis project Ga0114933, IMG submission 89691) | Deep subsurface microbial communities from Kolumbo volcano to uncover new lineages of life (NeLLi) - 4SBTROV12_W25 metaG | ecosystem: Environmental > Aquatic > Marine > Volcanic | place: Kolumbo... | reverse complement strand
TTGTTAATCCTGATGATCATCGCATCGCTAGCAGAAATCATCAGCATAGGCGCAGTACTGCCATTTTTAGGCATATTAACCGCCCCAGAGCAAGTCACCAACACGCATTGATGCAGCCTGTTATCCAAATTCTAGCGCTAACCGAGCCTAAACAGTTAATATTGCCACTAACCATTCTATTTATAACGGCAGCACTCCTAGCCGGCGCCATTCGCCTAACACTGCTATACGCCATGACTAGACTCTCATACGCAACAGGTGCAGATCTCAGTATCAATATCTATCGTCGTACCCTATACCAAGCACACGAAGTCCATTTGCTTGGAATTTTTAGAAAAGAGTCGCTTAAGTTGTCATGACCTTAAATAATATTTCAGGAGCACAGACCTTAGTTATTATTTTTATATGTACATCTTTCTTAACAAGGTTTAACCTGCATTTAAACCTTGTTTTCATATTTTTCATAATTTATTGTACTATTTATTTATTGTTCGATTTTGTAAACAACAATAGATCGAATAAAAGTAGTTTAATTGTAGTTTCGCATTACCTTATCTTATGTTATTTACTTGTAATTTTTCTTATGAGTAAGTTTGTAAATTTAAATTCTTTACCGCATTTTTGGGATGGGCAGAGTGTTCTTGTTTTGGTATCCGTCCTGATGGCTCATATTGTGGTGTTAAAAACTCCAAATAATCATATTATATTAACATTAGAATTTATAAAAAAAATATCATATTTTATGATTTTAGAATCAATTCTTTTTTTCTCTCTTCCAGATAGTATCAATATTTTTAGATCAGACTTTGAGGCAGGATATCGATTTACAAGTCTTCTAACTTCAAATTATTCATTTACCGGATTATTTTTAATATTTGGTTACACTGTATATCTTCATCTAGATTCATTGAAATCTAAACAAAGAACCTTCTATATTTTTCTATTTTTCTGTTTTGCTTTAATACAAACAAAAGATAGAACCTCAGTATTAACTTTTATTCTGATTAATTTATTTGTTTTGTATAAGAACACTAGTTCAAGAGTTTTACTTTTGAGTATATTCAAAAAAATTACCTCTGCCGTAATGTTGGTTTTAATGTTGGCCATAGTATATTTTTCAATGTCCAACCCTGGAAAAGATATTCTTTCTATTTCATCAACATTGGATCGCTATATGCTTTTTGTTAGAGGTGTAAATATTACTAAAGAAGTGCTACCAGTAGGATCTGGTCCAGGATCTCCAGTGCGATTAATGTCTAGCAATATAATCCCTTTTGATGGAGAAAGTTATAATAATGTTTTTTTAGGTGAAAATTTAAATAATGAGATTGATAATTTAAAAAAAACTATGATAATAAGAATGTCTTCTAATTTAACAATCTCACCACATAATACGTACTTAGATTACACAATTTCATTAGGGGTGGTGGGTATTTTGATATCTTTGTTTATTTTATTTGTTCAGCTAAAGTCATTCTACTTGTTAATAATAAACCGAGGAGGGTCTACTTACTTTTTAAAAGCAATGTTTGCTTCTAGTTTTGTTTTACTTATATATATATCGTTGATAAATTCAATGTGGTTGTTTATTATTATGTATAGAGCCTGTAAAATAAATGATTTGCAATCAAATAAATTATATGAATCGTAGAACTTTTATTGCTTTTGCACTGGCTTCAGCGTCGTCTAATAGCGGACTTGCAATGTGCAATACGGCAAATAGACGTAAGTTGCCTATTATGCAATTATTAGAAGACCTAAACAATTCATTTCCTTCATTGGATATGGCGAGTAAAAGGGAGGCTATTATGTGGATAAAGACTATTCCAGATGGATTAGATGTAAATGCACTATTAGTTTATATAAAAACCTGTATCAATGATGATTATATGAACAATAAAGTTGATTTTGCAAATAATATTCTTTTGTCAAGAACTGAAATTATTCTTTTTTCATTAAAACAATTAAATGCATAGAAGTTTAGAAAGCTATAATTCTGGCAGTGTAATAGAATATGATGTTTGTATAATTGGATCAGGGCCTGCTGGAATATCTTTAGCTAGTAAGTTCGTTAGTAAAAAGCTAAGAGTTGTGATTTTAGAGTCTGGGGGTGTTAATCCCGAAGAAAAATATCAACAATTAAATAAAGGTGAAAACGTTGGTAAAAGACGTCTGGATCTAGTGAGCTCTAGACTAAGGTGTTTCGGAGGTGCGGGTAAAATTTGGGCTGGCGTTTGTCGACCAATGTCAGCCCAAGATTTTAAAAGTAGGAAGTATGTTAAATATAGCGGATGGCCTATCGATATAAATCAACTTGATAAATATTATAAACAAGCATCAAGCATGCTAGATTTAGATTTTGACTTATTTCATGATGAGAGTTGGAAGCAAGAATCTGAACTCTCGGTAAAATTCAAAGGCATTGCCCAGGATGGAGAGATATTAACAGGTAATCGTTATCAGCAAGCATCAGTTACTACGAGAGATTTATCAAATAAATACAAGGAAATTTTTTTCTCACACAAATTTATTGATGTTATAACAAATGCAACTGTTGTTAAACTTGTTCAAAAGATGAAGAAGATAGAAGGAGTGCATGTTAAATCAATACAAAATAAATCAGCTGTTGTAAAATCAAAAGTTTTTATTTTATGTGCTGGAGCGCTAGAAAATCCAAGAATACTTCTTGACTCTGAGGTCGATATAAAAAACAACACTTTTCTCGGAAAGTGTTTTATGAGTCATCCCGCATTTACAGGTGTTGGTAGAATTATCAGGAATGAGGATCAAGACAGTTGTTTAGATCTAGATGTAAAATTGCAACGACATTTTGGGTTTGAAGTTAAACATGATGACCAAGATGAACGTCAAATACTGAGGCACAATATCAACTTATCTCCTACAAGTGCAAAAACAACTATTTCAAATTTTATTCGTCGAAAGGATGCATCTTATGTGGATCTTTTTAAAAATATAAACTTATTACAAGGATATGAGCAGTATAAATGTAATTTTCTAAACGGGACTTATGTTGCAAGTAAATGGAATATTGATGTCGCTATAGAACAACAGCCTAGGCTATCTAATCAAATCACATTATCTGAATTCAAGGACTTGCATGGTTGCAGGTCTTTAAGGGTGCATTGGGATGAGGTAAGCGACCTAGAAACGAAAACAGTATTTGAGGCTGTTAAACAACTTGGAAGAGGGGCTTCAATGGCAAACATAGGATTATGCGAAATTTCACCTTCTGTACTAACAAAGGAAATTTTCAAGCAAGAAGATGCGATAAATCATCATATAGGTACAACAAGAATGTCAAGTAGTGAAGATTTTGGAGTGGTTGACTCTAATTTAAAGTGTTTTGGATTGGACAATCTTTACATTTCAGGGTCGTCTGTATTCCCAACTTCATCTATTGTAAACCCTACGTTTACAATAATAGCCATGTCTCTTAGACTTGGAGACTATCTGATTAAAAATAGGAGAAATTTATGAATGTATTAGTGATAGGGGGGGCAGGCTTTATTGGAAGCCATGTTTGTGATGACTTAACATCTAGAGGTCATAAAGTAACAATATTTGATAAACATGCTTCACAATGGATGAATGGAAATCAAAAAATGGTGCTTGGAGATATCATGGACCTTGATTTACTTGAGAAGTGTATTTCACAGGCGAATGTAGTTTATCATTTAGCCGCTATAGCGGACATCAAGGAGGCAAAAGAAAACCCAATTGACACTATTAACATTAATATTGTTGGTAGTATGAATATTATTGATTTGTGTGTGAAATATTCCGTTCGGTTAGTATATGGTTCAACTGTGTATGTTTATAGTAAACACGGTTCATTTTATAGAGCCTCAAAACAATCTGTAGAGACATTAATTGAAGAATATCATTCTATTTATAATTTAGAATACACCATCATTAGGTATGGCTCTTTATATGGCCCAAGATCTCAAGACTGGAACGGCTTGAAAAGAATTGTTTCAAGTATGTTAAAAGATAGGGAGATCGTGTATGGAGGCACAGGAAGAGAGAGGCGTGAGTATATTCATGTTGTTGATGCCGCAAGAATGAGTGTCGACATACTTGATGGTAACTACAATACGCAAGCAATCACATTAACAGGAACCCAAGTTTTAACATCATTAGATTTGCTTGATACAATTGCAGAAATTCTTAATGATGATATTAAAATTAAATTTGATAAAACCTCAACAACTCATAGTCATTATTTACTAACTCCATATCAATATATTCCAAAGAGGTCAATCAAGCTTATATCGAATGAATTTGTGGATATTGGTCAAGGGATATTAGAGTTGATTAGTGAAGTGGAAAATAATTAAATTAAATAATTAAGGAAAAATATGATAATAGCATCAATGTATCCTTGCCCTTTTGATGGGCAAGATAGACATGAGTTTAATTCTAGCCTTATTCAAGACGATAAAATATATTCTTATGAAGAAGGTAAAATAACCTCAGTAAAAAATGATGGAACTCCAAAATTCCCAGAAAGGTCTTTAATGCTTGGATTTAAGGAATTAGGCATTCTTCCAAGTCAAGTAGAAAAGTGGGTATTTCCTACACCTAAAACAGAGGTCAATTTAGAAGATTTTTATTTATTGTTTAGCTGGTATTTTAAAGCTTATAACGGTACGCGTAATGAATTTGAAAGGTGGTATGGGGAGCGTGTTTTTTTTGTAGAACATCAAATAAGTCATGCATCACTTGCAGCATATGGCTCAGATTTTACTGATTGCGCATTTTTATGTATGGATGGCGGGGGAGATTTTGGCGATCAACGCGGATACGTATTTGGTGAATTCTCGAATAATAATTTTGATATAAAATTTGAATCTACTGGAGTGGATACAATAGCAAACTTTCATTCTTTTGTTACTGATGCGATTGGCTTTTCAGGGGATGATAACGGGAAAACATCTGGATTAGCATCTTATGGTAGTGTCCAGCCCGATTTAAAAGAGAAATTAATTAAATTAATTAAAATTAGCAAAGAAGGTGGTGTTAAGTTTGATAGGAAGCGTTTTACTCGAACAGATGTAAACCTTGAAAAGGTTCGTGCCGATTCATATGATAGAACTAAAATATTTAGCCAATACCCAAGCGATACCAATGTTCTTAGAGAGAGTATCGAATATCTTCCTCATGATATAGCGGCAACAGGAGAGAATATATTGCAGGAATCAGTAGTTGAATTAGCAAAACTACTGAAAAAGGAGACTACTAAAAAAAATATAGTATTTAGTGGAGGATTGTTCCAAAATGTCTCTCTAAATAAGGCTTTATTAAGTGTGGGATTTAAAGGTGTTTATTTCCCATCAGCTCCATCTGACTCGGGCCTATCATTGGGCGCAGCATTGTATGTAAAAAATAAAGATAATGACAAATATAAAGCATCTAATACATTAACTGCTTATTTAGGTATTTCATTTTCAAATGCAGAAGTAAAAGAAGTGTTAGACCGACATCGGTTAATTTATTCTAAACATTCGAAAATTGCGAAAATAGTTGCTAAAAAACTTAGTAAGGGAAAGACAGTTGGGTGGTTTCAAGGTAGGGCTGAGTTTGGGCCTAGATCACTCGGTGCAAGATCATTAGTTGCCGATCCAAGGCATATGGAATCAAAAGAGAAGATTAATCAATTATTAAAAAAACGTGACTGGTTTATGCCATACGCACCATCAATTTTGGAAGAAGATTATAGTGATTGGGTCGAGCAGAGTCATTATTCACCTTATATGCAAGTTGCATTTAATATCAAGGCTTCTATGAAAGATAAAGTTCCATCTGCAGTTCATGTGGATGGAACATCAAGAGTTCATGTGGTCAGAAAGTCTGAAAATTTATTATATTGGGAGCTTATCAATGAGTTTAAGAAGTTAACAGGTGTACCTGTTTTATTAAATACCAGTTTTAATCGTCATGGAATAGCAACTATTTCTACACCAAGACAGGCAGTAGAGCACCTTTTGGAGGGCTGTATGGATTACTTAGTAATAGATGATTACTTAGTAGCGTTTGAAGAAAACCGTATAGTTGCCAAACGAGATGAAATAATTGAGCCAGAACATATACTTCTAAAACTTGACTCAATTCAGAGGTTGACAGTTTTCAAAACACATGGCACAAATCTTCAAATGTCGAAATATTTACAGAATTTGTCTAACTTGGTCGGCTTAAAAATTGAAATGGAAGAAGATAGAAGGGTAAAAATTCTTGGAAAAGTATTAGATATTGATTCAGCTAAAGATGAGATAGCCTCTATTATTAGAAGTAAAGCGTAATTGTATAATTAGGGGTAGCTATGATGAAAAAAGTTTGTGGAATGAATGGTTTTGGTAGATTTGGATTGCACTTTTTGGCTTATTATTTAGAGTCGATAACGGAAAGTAATTTTGAATTGAAATATATTAATGACGATGTTTTAGATATCAAGAGAGCTTTAGATATTATCAAGAGTGATCCATATGTCCAAATATATAAAAAATTTAGTATTAAAATTGAAGAAAATTATTTAGTTTTTAACGATATTCATAAAATAGAATACACTCAAAAGTACTCAAAAGAAATTCCATGGCTTGGAAAGCCAGATATTTTTCTTGAATGTACAGGGCAGTATACGGACGCCAATCTTGCAAGGGAGTTTAAAATTGGCAACACAGAAAAAGTTATCATATCGGCAACATCTATGAACGCTGACAAGATGTTAGTTTATGGTTACAATCATCTTGAATATTGTACAGATAATGATGTTATTTCATATGGATCGTGTACTATTAATGCATTTGTTCCTTTAACAAATTTTCTGGATAGTTTATTCAGTGTTTCGTCATCCGATATTAATGTAATTCATAATGTTCCTGAATATCAGATAAAAGATGGTCAAATAGCAACGCCAGGTTTGCCGCTTACACCTATAAAAAGAAAAGAATGTACTTTATCTCGTATTGCACCAAGATTGTTGAAGTGTACAACTGATAATAATTTTAATGTTAATTACACTCTTATTCCATATGCAGGAGTATCTATCATTGATTATAGGTATAGTTTTGAGTCGCAGCCAAGTGACCAGATTTGGGCAATACTAGAAAGTGAGTTTACCAATGGTCAGCTTAAAGGCTTGTATAAAATTCAAGAGCGTGACACTGGTCCAGAGGCACATCAAAATACAAAATATTCGGCGGTTATTATCAAGGAGAATAGCCATATTAGAGGCAATGATATTTATTTTAATGCATATTTTGATAATGAAAATTCAGCAAATAGATACTTTGACTTAATAAATTTTATCGCACCTAAGTTATCAGTAAGTACTGACAACAATAGTAATGCATAGTAATTTATTATCTTGCTGTAGAGTGTGTAATTCTGCAAATGTGGATGTTGCAGCAACTAGGAAGAAATTTCCTTTATATATTTGGCCTTTAGAGCATAATGAGAAAACTATATTTGAAAGTATAGTTTTATATGTATGTAATGATTGTGGACACATGCAGTTGCAAGATATGGATCAACAGTTTATTTCAGAAATCTATCGCGACACTGCTTTTAATATTGAGAATCGTGCACAAAACATAAATCGTTATGAGCACTTGATACGCAAAGATATTTCGGCATTCGATAATTCTAAAATTTTAGAAATTGGCGGAGGTCGTAATTCATTCCTTGGCGTGCTGCCAGAAAATACAGAAAAATGGGTTGCTGATTTTACAGTAGATGAAAATATATTGACTATTGCCGACGGATTTTTTATTGGAGATTTTGTTGAAACAAAAATTACTCAAAAAGAATTTGATTACGTTGTAATGTTTCACGTCTTAGAGCATTTTAATGATCCCGCTTCAGTTGTTAGAAAAATAACAGGACTATTAAGAGAAGGTGGTCGTCTTGTTGTTGAGGTGCCTAATTTCTTTATAGAAGGTAAAAAAATTCCTTTTTATACTCTATTCCATATGCATATTAGTTTATTCACAGAACACTCATTAGTTTCACTGATGAATAGATTTGGGTTTAAGTGTTCTGAAATTTATGAAAATAATAATGTTTTGTTAGCGGAATTTACCTTGATGAACCGTGAGGTTTATATCAACTCTGTTGAACAAAGTCGTTTAGCTGTAAATAGATTATCTACTAATATTGATTTTTATAGAGAGCGACTAAAGTCGTATTTTTTACGTTTAAATTGTGATGGTAATATTGCTATTTTTGGAGCTGGGGGTTCGTCCACATTATTTTTATATAACTTTCCATTTATAATGGATTTAGTGAGATTTTCCATTGATAATGATGAAAATAAAATTGGACGATTTATTTGTGATGGGAAAATAGAGGTGGCTCCATTAAACAAAGTAACGCAATTAGAAATAGAAAGCGTTATTATTCTAGATTCAGCGCATAAGAAATATTTTAATAACGCTATTAATATTATTAATGTAATGGAGATAACATCATGAAAAATAACGCAGATAGAGATGAAATTTTAAGCGACATTGTTAAGGTTGTCCAGAATATAACTAGAAGTAGTGCTGTTGATATAAGTTCATCGCAAGAGAATCTAATTCAGTGGGATTCATTAGCATATATGGCAATTATCTCTGAAGTTGAAATTCGATATCATATTGAAATTACTCAGGACAATATTTCTGATTTTACTTCTGTTGAATCCATATGCAATTTAATTTTAGAGCAATCATAAGGTTAGTTGAAAAAAACTGTATCATTGCATAACGCTTTTTTAAAAGTAAGCTGGGTTTACCCTTTATATTTCTTGCAAATTAACACATTATTTGTACAAAATTTTTTATGGACTTAATAAGAAAATCACTAGATATATTGGGAGAATATAGAGCTAGACTTCCTACAATGTTTTTTTTATTGTTGTCGGTATCAATGCTAGATATTATTGGAATAGGGCTTATCGCTCCATTTATTTCATTAGTTTTGTATCAAGGGCCTATATATGGTGAATATGAAATAATTCAACACTTATTTGGTGATATAGATAACTTTACAATTATATTGTTTTCTGGAATTGTATTAATAATTATATTTGTTATAAAGGGTTTTTTATCATTCTTTGTTCAAAGAAGAATCCTATCTCTCGGGTATGAAATTAGAGAAAGCTTAATTGACAGACTTATTTTTTCATACCAATATATGAAATATGAAGATTTAGTATCGAAAAAATTATCAACTACCGTTGTGAATACTAACACACATGTTGGTTTATTTATTGATGCTATTTTTGTTCCAATACTTAGAATGATTATTGAGCTTATAGTTATTGTAGGTTTAATTACATTAATGGCGTTTACAAATCTTTTGCTGGTTGTTGGAATGTCTATTATTCTTGTTACGATTATCGCTGTTTACTTTAAATACGTAAAGAGTTATATGTATAAATATGGCCGTGTAATGTCAAAAAAAGAGGTTGATATCATAGATGGGATTAGGCATACTATTGGAGCTTTCAGAGAAATACGTTTGCTTGGAGTAGAGGATTATTTTAGAAATGATATAAGAGAGAATGTTGAGAAATTTGGCGAAGCTGGTGTTATAACAAGGTCACTGCCTTTAATGGTAAGGTATCTAATTGAGGCAAGTGTTGTATTTTTTATTGTGGTTATTATTATTTACATGCTGATGATTTCTGAAAACAATACAAGCATATTTACATCTTTAAGCATATTTGCAATTGGCGCGATTCGTATGGTACCATCTGTGAGCCAAATAGGGTCAGGACTTGCAAATATTAAATCTGGGATGTACGCACTCCATGCCTTGCATGATGCATTGGCTATCACTATAAATGAAAACAAAGATGATAAGGTTAATCCTAATCCTAATCCTGATAAGTCATTTGAAACATTAGATTTGTTGTTAGTTGATTACATATATCCTAATACTAATATTCCCACCTTGAAAGATGTTAATTTTACGGTTAATAAAGGGGAGTTAGTTGGCGTTACTGGAAAATCAGGTTCTGGAAAAACAACATTGATGGATGTTGTTCTAGGAATGTTGTTTCCGACAAGTGGCGATCTTATTGTAAATGGTAAGAGCTCTAAGTTTAATGACGATTTATTGCCATGGTGGCACACTAAAGTTGCTTATATACCGCAAGATATATTTTTAATAAATGGCTCAATAAAAGAGAATATTGCTCTTGGCGTTAAAAAAAGTGATATCGACTATGAAAAACTTAAATTTGCAATTAATATGTCTAGCCTTAATGAAGTGATGTTAAATGAAGGGAGTACTGGATTAGATACGAAAGTTGGTGAGAGTGGTGGACTATTATCTGGCGGTCAAAGACAAAGGGTGGCCATTGCAAGAGCTATTTACTCAGGGAGAGAATTGATTTTTATGGACGAACCTACATCAGCATTAGACGAGGTCACTGAGTCAGAAATAATATCATATATTAACTCTATTAAGGGAAATGTCACAATTGTTTTGGTAACGCATCGACTTAAAACTCTAGATAATTTTGACAAAGTTTACAATATATCTGATGGACAAGTATTACAAATAAGATAGGAGTTTTAATTTATGTTAAACGGAAAAAATATTCTCATTACTGGTGGAACGGGGTCGTTTGGACATGCTTTTATTCCAATGACTCTTGAAAAATATAATCCCGAAAGAGTCGTTGTGTTTTCTCGAGATGAGATGAAACAATGGGAAATGGCAAAATTATTTAAAGATGATCCAAGAGTTAGGTTTTTGATTGGAGATGTGCGTGATAAGGACAGATTGTATCGAGCATTAGATGGTATTGATTATGTTGTGCATGCTGCAGCTACTAAAATTGTACCTACTGCTGAATATGATCCATTTGAGTGTGTAAAGACTAACGTATTTGGTGCCATGAACCTTATTGATGCCTGTATTGATAAAGGAGTTAAACGGATTGTCGCCCTCTCAACTGACAAAGCTAGCAGTCCTGCAAATTTATATGGCGCGACAAAGCTAACCTCAGACAGACTTTTTGTATCTGGAAATTCTTATAGTGGTCGTCACAACACGAGTTTTTCAGTAGTTAGGTATGGTAATGTAATGGGCTCTAGAGGTTCTGTAATTCCTTTTTTCTTATCTATTGCCAAAGATGGAGTTTTTCCAATTACTGATAACAGAATGACGCGATTTATGATCTCTCTGGAAGAAGGAGTTAAGTTGGTTTGGCATGCTTTTAGTGATATGAAGGGTGGCGAGATTTATGTTAAAAAAATTCCTTCCATGAAAGTAACTGACATTGCATTAGCTGTTTCCAGAAAGGCTAAACAGGAAGAAGTTGGTATACGGCCTGGAGAGAAATTACATGAACAAATGATAGGATCAGAAGATGCACTTTATACATATGAATATCCAAATCATTTTAAGATATTACCAGCTATCAATGACTGGAGTAATGATCCAGAAAGAATTGGCACTGGAAAAAAAGTTGACCCTAGCTTTATGTACTGTTCTGATAGCAATAAAGAGTGGATGGGAATTGAAACATTGAAAGATTGGATTGTTGAGAATGAACATAAAATTGGGAATATTTAACTCTTTTTTCCAATAAGATACATGGAAAAAGATGCAAGAATAAGACTAGCCCTAGGAACTGTTCAATTTGGGCTTGATTACGGCGTGTCAAATACATCTGGAAAAGTTGACGAATCTAAAGTTTTCGAGATTCTTAATGAGGCAGCGAAAATAAATATAGACACATTAGATACGGCAATGCTCTATGGTAATAGTGAGAGTGTATTAGGAAGGGCTGGGGTTATTGATTTTAATGTTGTAACAAAATTGCCGCCAATACCAAAACAGGTGACTAATATTAAGACATGGGTGATTGAAAATATTAACTCGTCTCTTAATAAATTAAAGGTTGACAAAGTATATGGCCTGATGCTTCATCGATCTGATGATTTCTTAGGAGAGCGAGGATTTAAATTATATAAAATCTTATGCAAATTGAGAGAAGATAGAATAGTTAATAAGATAGGGGTATCTATCTACAGTCCTGATGAGTTAGATAGTTTAGAAAGTAGTGGTATTAAGATAGATATTGTTCAAGCACCATTTAATATATTAGACAGAAGAATAGAAACATCGGGGTGGTTGGGAAAGTTAAAAACGTCCGGGGTGGAAATACATACTAGGTCAGTTTTTTTACAAGGACTACTATTACTTGAATCAAACAAAAGAAATCCATATTTCTCAAAATGGCAAGATTGCTTTGATGAATTTGATAAGTGGATTAAAAAAACCAATCAGACTCCATTGGGAGCCTGCCTTAATTTTGTTAATTCATTTAATGAAATAGACAAAATAGTAGTCGGAATTGAAACTATAGACCAATTAAGGAAAATAGCATCATCAATTAATAATAGCTATAAAGCCCCTACCCCAGATCATCTGAAAATCAATGACACTATGTTGATTGATCCATCAAACTGGAGGTGCTAGCAGTGATCATTATTGCAATTATTCAGGCAAGATGTGATTCAACACGCTTAAAAAATAAAGTATTGGCAGATGTTGATGGCAAGCCATTAATTGAAAGAATTGTTAGCAGGGTAAAACAAGTAGAAATGATAGATAGAGTTGTTATCGCAACTACAACAAGCACTTCCGATGATTATTTAGTAGAGTGGTGCCAAAATAAGGGGATTGATTGTTTTCGTGGCAGTGAGTCAAATGTGCTAGAGCGCTATTACGAATGTGCAAAACTTTATAATGCTAACGTAGTTGTTCGTATAACTGCAGACGACCCCTTTAAAGACCCAGTTATTATTAATCATGCAATTAATCTATTAATTGAAAATAATTATGATTATGTTAGCAATACGATCAAGCCAACATTTCCAGAAGGAATTGATGTAGAAGTTTATAGATTTAAATCATTAGAGGCTGCATTTAAAAATGCCACCTTGGGCTCTGAGAAGGAGCATGTAACTCCATATATTTGGAAGAATAATAATAAATTTTCATTATTTAATTTTGTATATAAAGAAGATTTAAGCGATTTAAGGTGGACAATTGATTACATTGAAGATTTGGAGTTTGCAAGAGCCGTATATAGAAAAATGAGAAATAAGAAAGAACACTTCTTAATGGAAGATATATTATGTCTTTTGGGCGAGCATCCAGAACTAAGTAATATTCAAAAAAGTATTGTAAGAAACGAAGGATACATAGAATCAATTAAGGAGGATTGAGTAATGAAGAGAATTGGTGATTTAGAGAGAAAGTATGTCCTGGATGTTTTGGATAGTCAATTTAGAACATCACAAGGGGCGGTTTATATGACGAGGTTTGAAAGTGCTTTCTCAGACAAGTTTAAATCTAAGTTTTCGATAAGCCATGTAAATGGCACAGCAACTATGCACTCGGCACTTGAGGCTTCATGTATCGGCCCTGGGGATGAGGTTATAGTGCCTCCATTAACCATGTCAGCCACTAGCCTTGCTGTATTACATGCTAACGCAACCCCGATTTTTGCTGATATAGATATAGATACATTCGTTATTGATGCAAAAAGTATTGAAGAAAAAATTACTGAAAGAACAAAAGCTATAATAACAGTGGCATTATATGGCTTATCACCAGATATGGACCCAATTATGGATATAGCCAGAAAACATAATTTATTAGTTATTGAGGATAATGCGCAAGCTTTTTTATCATATTATAAGGATAGACTTGTTGGCACATTAGGGCATGCAGCAAGTTTTAGTTTCCAGAGTTCAAAACACCTTGCAGCTGGAGAAGGCGGGATAATTACAACTAATGATGAGGGTCTTGCGGTTGGGATTAGAAAGGTGAGTGGCCTAGGTTATAAAAATATTGGTGCTAAGAAAGCTAGAATCAGCAAGGATGAAATACAACATCCTTCTTTTGAAAGACATGATTATATTGGGTGGAATTATAGAATGAGTGAATTAAACTGTGCTGTTGCATTAGCTCAAACAGAGCGTGCAGAAGAATTGATTAATCCTAGAAAAAAAGCTGGTAAGCTTTTTGAAGAGGCCGTACATGGTTATGAATGGTTTAAATCACAAAAAATAAACAAGGAGTACGAGTCTTCATATTGGGCATTTGCATGCAAGCTAAATACCGATTACTTGTCTTGGGATGTATTCAGAAAAGAGTACTTAAAGAGAGGAGGTGATAAGTATTATGGAGCGTGGCAGTTAACCTATAACGAGCCACTCTTTCAAAAAAAATTATTTAGACAGAGAAATGACTTTATACGTGCTGATTATGATAAAAACTTATGTCCAAATGCCGAAATAATCCAGCCAAGAATTAAACAATTTAAGACAAATTATTTAGATGATGCAGAGTTAGAAAAGCAGGCAGAAATTTTAAGATCTACACTCGAGCACTTTAATTAGTTTACGCAACAGACAAATATAATATGTCAGAATATGATAGATTTTATTCATGCCTTATGGGGTTTTTAACATGATATCATTCGGAAGATAGACAAATGAGAATAGGTGTAACTGGAGCAAGTGGAATGTTAGGAACGGCGTTAATTGATGAATTAACGAATAAACATCAAGTTTTTGCAATCTCTAGAGGTAAAGGCTACGAGAAAGAAGGGGTTCAATGGGAGTATTTTGATTTAACAAATTTTCAAAGATTAGATAGGTGGCTAGTTAATACGTCTCCAGATGTAGTCGTACATTGTGCTGCAATGGTAAATGTTGATGAATGTGAAAATAATGTGGAATTTGCAAAAAAGTTACACATTGATACAACTAGTGTCATAGCAAATTACTTAAATCGGGACAATAGAAAGTTACTTTATATTTCGACAGATTCAGTGTTTGATGGCAAAAATAATGAACCATATATAGAGTCAGATCAGGCTAATCCATTAAATATTTATGCAGAAACTAAGCTTTTGGGAGAAAAACCAGTATTGCTAATGGAAAGTGGGTTGGTTTTACGAACCAATATAATTGGTTGGAGTAAATCAGACAAAATGTCATTTGCTGAATGGATGCTTAAGGGGTTAGTTGAAAGTAAGCCACTAACTTTATTTACTGATGTTATGTTTTCACCATTACATGTTAGTGATTTATCTATAATAATCAGCCAAGCAATTGAGAATGAAATATCAGGACTGTATCATTGCACAAGCAAGGATTACGTATCTAAATATGATTTTGGAATAAAAATGGCCGAAATATTTGATTTTCCTATTGATAATATTAAGAAAATTAGCATTGAAGATATGAATTTCGAAGCGAACAGGCCTAAAAATATGGCATTATGTAGCGAAAAACTTAATTCAATTTTAAAATATGATTCCCCTACTGTTTCTGATGCAATCAGACTAATGAAAAATCAGTATGATAATGGTTGGCTGTCTAGAATAAAAGGCGTGGAGTTAGAGAATAATTATAATTTTTGGAAAAATAGATGAGAGAGATTCAAATAGAAGACAGAACTATCGGCATCGATCATCCTACTTATTTTGTTGCAGATGTTGCTGCGAATCATGATGGAGACTTAGAGCGTGCCAAAGACCTTATTTACCTTTGTGCTGAAGCCGGAGCAGATGCAGCCAAGTTTCAACACTTTACTGCAAATACGATTGTTAGTGATTATGGTTTTAAATCATTAGGAGGGCAGCAATCTCATCAGGCAAAATGGAAAAAAAGTGTCTATGATGTCTATCAAGATGCTTCACTTGATCAAGACTGGAATCCAATATTAAAAGAAACTTGCAATAAGGCTGGTATTACTTTCTTAACTTCACCTTATTCATTAGAATTGGTCGATGAAGTTGATGGTTTTCTTAGTGCGTATAAGATTGGCTCGGGAGACATTACCTGGTTGGAGATTATCGATTATATTGCTTCAAAGAAAAAACCAGTGTTGTTAGCTACAGGCGCATCTGATATTAACGAGGTGCATTTAGCAATGAATACGATAATGCAGCACACTCAGGACGTAATATTAATGCAGTGTAATACGAACTATACAGCTTCATTAGATAACTTTAAATATATTAATTTGAATGTATTAAAGGAGTATAAAGATCAATATCCTGAATCTGTACTAGGATTATCTGACCATACACCAGGCCATGCTACAGTGTTAGGGGCAATCACGTTAGGTGCTAGAGTTATAGAAAAACACTTTACTGACAATATAAGTAGAGAGGGTCCTGACCATAAGTTTTCAATGGACTTCAATGCATGGAGGAGCATGGTTGACCGAGCAAGAGAGCTTGAGTACGCGTTAGGCACAAGTTTAAAGAAAGTAGAAGATAATGAAAAAGAAACTATTGTCTTGCAAAGAAGAGCGATACGCGCCAAGAAAAACTTAAGAGAAGGCTCTATTATCACTATTGGCGACTTGGAATTTCTGAGGCCCTGTCCTAAGGATGCATTGCCGCCGTATCTTATGCATAAGATACTTGGCACTACTTTATGTCGAAGTATTAAAGCTGGAGACAGTTTTTTACTAAGTGACTTAGATATAAAGTAACAGATTATGTTTAATACAAAAAAACATCACATGAACTCAGGAAAATCGTTTAGCACTGTATTTTCAATTGTATTTCTAAAAAATTAAATTTTTAAAAAACAATATCATGAAAGACAATAGTGTAGCTATAGTGATTCCAGCATTTAACGAAAGTAAGACGATAGCTGATGTAATTTGCAAAGTTCAAATATACGGAAATGTTATTATTGTAGATGATGGGTCAACAGATTCTACTATAGAGTCTGTTAAAACAACATCGGCAACTATTATTTCTCATAAGAAAAATCTAGGTTATGAAGCCGCAATAAGCACTGGTTTTGAGTATGCATTTAATAACGGTTATTCATATATTGTCACTACTGATGCTGATGGCGAATTAGATTCGTTGGCAATTCCAAATGTGCTTAAAATTCTAAGAAAGAATACTATGATTGTCGTTTGCTCAAGAAGTATAAAAAATAGAATTATAGAAACTATATTTGGAGCATTAAGTGGCATGTTTTGGGGTGTAAGTGATCCACTATGTGGAATGAAGGGCTATTCTTATGATTTATTTGAAAAGTACGGATTCTTTGACAGGAGAAAGATGATTGGAACGGAGCTTCTTGCATGTGCTCTTAGGGATGGGATACCTATCAATGAAGTACTAATTGAGATCTCAAAAAGGGAAGGCGGCTCACGCTATGGTGGTGGGCTGAGTTCGTTTGTAAAGATTACAAGAACAATTTTTTTATTTTTTTTAATAGCCTACAAGAAGAAGGGTTAATCAATTGACTGGGCAATTAATTTATGATTTTATAGGGAGTTTGTTTAAAATTCCTAGAAGCCTTACCGGGGAAGGTGTTAGACAAACATTTTCTAAAATAAAGAGTGAATATTTGCATGACCTGACCATCCATGAAATTCCATCTGAAAAAGAGGTTGGAGATTGGACTATTCCCAAAGAGTGGAATATTTATACTGCATATATTCAAAACCAAGCCGGCGAAAAAATTATAAATTTTGAAGAAAACAACCTTCATGTTGTAGGATACAGTGTTCCAATAAATCAAAAAATAGCATTGCAAGAGTTAAATGAGCATATCTACTCCTTACCAGAGCTTCCCGATGCAATTCCTTATGTCACCTCATACTATCGTGAGACATGGGGTTTTTGTATGACTGATAGCCAAAGAAAAAATCTTAAAGATGAAAAATATCATGTTTATATAGATTCAGTTTTAAGTACAGGAAGCCTAACTTATGCTGATTTGATTATTCCTGGACAACAAAAAGAAGAGATATTTTTTTCTACATATATATGTCATCCATCAATGGCTAATAACGAATTATCTGGTCCCGGACTTGCAACATATTTAGCAAAATGGTTAACTAGCAGTTCAAACCGATATACTTATCGCTTTTCTTTTTCGCCAGAAACTATAGGGGCCGTCACATATATATCAAAGAATTTAAACGACCTAAAAAAGGTGTATGCAGCCTTCAATCTTACATGTGTTGGTGATGATAATTCCTTATCTCTTATGCCTTCTAGAAAAGGAAATACAATTACAGACAGAGTTGCTAGACACGTACTTAAAAACCAGAAAAATAGCTTCAAAGAGTATGACTTTATTAAGGATAGAGGGAGTGATGAGAGGCAATATTGCTCTCCCGGAGTAGATCTTCCAATGGTATCAATTATGAGATCAAAATACGGCGAATATTCCGAATATCATACATCATTAGATAATATGGATTTTATTTCACCTGACGGTTTAGAGTTGTCATATCAAATTCATATCGAGTGTATACAAATATTAGAAAAGAGTTTTTATTATAAATCAAATATTCTTGGAGAGCCATTCTTATCTAAACGTGGTAAAAATTATACAATTGTAGGTGGCAGAGAAAACAATGAAAGTCGGTCAGCTCAGTTAATATTAAATATAATGACATGTTGTGACGGAAGTACAGATATTATTGATATTGCAGATTCGTTAAATATGTATGCTTATGATTTAATTCCAATTTTGCAATCTCTTGAAGATGATGGCTTGATTATAAAAGCCCAGTATTTAGAAGGTTAGACTAATTTTTATATAAATATTATGTCACTACTTCAACAAAAAATCTTAGAGCTGAAAGGAGTTAAAACAAAAGGCGTCAAAGACATAAGTCATGCTCAAAGTAAAAACTATGATGATATATTTAGATCTTCATTAAATTATGCAGAAGGATTAAACGAATATCATCAAGAAATAATTACCGTTATACTCCCGAATTCTATCGAATATTTAGAAGTATTAATAGCTTGTATACTGACAGGCAATATATTTAACCCGATTCCTTTTTTTACATCAGACCAAGAGCTAGCCAGAATATTTAATTATATAGACTCTAAAGTAGTAATTACCACCAGGAATCTGATTAATAAAAAATATGATAGTCAGGAAATATATAGCCCAGAGAGTTTTAGAGTAGTAAAAAATAACACCACATATACGAAAACTTCTATTCCTGGCAATAAAATTGCTGCCCTATATTACTCTTCAGGTACAACAGGAAACCCTAAAGGCGTACTATATTCGCACGATAATATTTTTTACCTTATAGAATCAATTAACAAGGGTTTCGGTTTTGATGCAAGTACAAAACACCTTTCTATTTTGCCATTTGGCCATACTGCATCAATTAACTACAATATTTTCCCATGTTTGTTTAATAAATCAAATTTAGTTATTGCAGAGAGTTTCTCCAGTGTTGCTCATCGATTCTTTAAAATTTTATCTGAAGAGGAGATAAATTACACACAGTTAGTACCAACCATTGTTTATATGCTACTAAAAGTTCGATATGATACGAGTGAGATGAGTTTTAATTCTTTAGGGTTTATCGGATGTGGGTCGTCAATACTACCTGTGGAGTCTCAAATTAAATTTGAACGACATTACGGTATAAGGATAGGAAATTTATATGGATTATCTGAAACCGGTCCTAGCCATATAGATGACCCTAGATTGCCAGATTGGAAGGCTGGATCGATAGGTGTTCCGCTAGATGTTAATATTTGTAAGTTGTCTAAAAATTCAGAATTACTTATTAAAGGGAGAAATATATTTTCTGGGTATTATAAAAACAGCGATCTATATAATAAAGTTGTAGAAGATGGTTGGTTTTATACAGGAGATTTAGTTAGTTGTTGTAAAGGCCAATATACCTATAAGGACCGTAAAAAAGACCTTATTATTAAGTCTGGTATCAATATAGTTCCTGGAGAAGTAGAGGAGATACTCTATATGAATAAATATATTCATGAGGCCGCTGTTGTTGGAGTGCCTCATGAAGTACATGGGGAAGAGGTAATTGCAATAGTAACCCTAAAAGATAGCTATGATAATAAAGATGAAGTAAAAACCCAATTGTATCAACTTTTGACAAAATTTCTATCATCTTATAAACATCCGATTGATGTATTATTTTTTGAATCTTTACCAAAAACACATAGTGGAAAAATTATGAGAAGAGAGTTAAGGAGGGTAGTTAAGCATGAATATAATTGAAGACTTTAAGATTCTACTGAACGATCTAAAGGAAAAGTTTAACTCGGAGAAGCCGATAATTCATGATGAAAAAGATGTTCATGGCATACCTGAATACGTTTTAGAGGCTGATATTTTTTCTCAAAATCACTTAATAGGCATTTCAAAAAAATACCATCCAAATTATGAAATTATTTCTGAAGAATTAAATAACTATCATAATATTGCAGAAAATCAATCAGATATTGTAATTATGGATCCATTAGATGGGACGCATAATTACTTGTATGGTTTACCTATGTGGGGAATTTCTTACACGGTATTTTTAAAAGATAGGGGGGCGATGGAGAGCTATATTGGTCTTCCAATGATTGATATTTTACTTGAATACTCAGACGGAAAAATTTTCTTACATTCTATCAATAATGAGAGCAATACTCGCAGTATTAAACTAAATCCGACTAAACAAAGCTTGTCAAAACAGATGATAGCATTCGACAACCAATTCTATAAAGACCCAATTAACACGAAAAAGAATTATGATATTTTGATCGATAATGCTTTTACAACTAGAATATCTGGCTCGTCTGTGTTTGATATCGCAATGTTAATTATTGGTAGATTGAATGCGCGTATTTGGCATAATACTGAAGTGTATGATGTAGCTCCAATTTTTGCTTTTTTAAAGGGTGGAAAATTTGCTATTAATCTTTATACGGGCCATAGAGCATCTTTGAAAGATAGCTCAATAGTTGCAACTACAGATATTGGGTTATATAAGCAATTAGAAGAAATTGGATTGACGGAAAAATTGTAAAATTATGAGCAGTGAATTGTTAGGTAGATTAAAAATTAATCATATTGGTATCGTTATTGATCCTGGCATGAAGGAGATAATAGAAAAAGATTCAGGAGAATATTTTATCGAAGATAAAGTCCAGGGCGTTTCAGTTTGTTTTGTTTGGGACGATTACATGAAGGTATTTAAAGAATATATTACCCGAGAGGGGAGGGCAAAAAATTACAATATTGGATTTAGTCATATTTGTTATGACGTCTCTTCACAAGATGCAATGAATAGTTTGCACAAAGAAATCATTTCAAAAAAAGTAGGAATAAGATTGTCACTGCCTGAAGCTTCCCCGACAAAGAATTGTAATATTGTGACCTTTTACAATATGTTTGGTGTTGGTCTAGTTGAATATAATATAGTGAATGATTGTGCTTGAAACAACAACAGATAGTTTAGCTGACCATTTTATTAATGATTTAGGCATACAGCCTGATGATCTTGTTTTCATGTTTACTGGAGTCTTCGGTCTTGGTAGGCTTGAAAATGGCTTGGATACTATTGAAGATGCGATTGAACTGGCACTACCAAGAGGTACTTTAATTGTTCCTACGTTTAGTTATAGCTGGAGCCAAGGAAAGAGCTTCGATGAAGATACGCCTTGTCCAGAGATGGGTAGTTTCTCAAATTATGTTTTAGGGCTTAAAAATTATAGACGCACGAAAAATCCAAACTTTTCGGTTGCAATTCGAGAAAATTCTTACAATAAAAGTATAGTCGATAATTTTGTAAATGTTGGGGATGATTGCTTTGATGAAAATTCTATTTTTGGTAAAGTTGTTCAATATTCAAAAACCAAGCGCGCATGGATATTATTATTAGGTGGCGCTTTTAATGATGTAAAGTATCGATCAACTTTTATTCATTATGCTCAACAGAAAGTCGGGGTTCCTCATAGGTACATTAAATCTTTTTATTCTCCAAATGGTGGGTCAAGGTGCATAACTCAATTGGTTCGATACCTATCTAGAGAAGAATGTGTAAAGCATTCTGATAAAGAATGTCTAGACTTTAATTACCCGATAGAAGAAGATTATTCTAAATATGGTAAAGATGTTGAGGCAGCTGAACTTTTAGTTCAGAAAAAATTTGGCTATTACCCAACTCGAATGATTTCTGTCAAAGAGTCAGTAAATTTTTACATGGACATGATCAAAAAAAATCCTTTTTATTGTATCGATAAGTTATCTTTAGATTTATGAAAAAGTATGTCTTAGAGACTACACCGCTAAATAGAAATACATCAAAGACAGAGACGCTTTTATTAGGGGACTGGTGTAATCTAGATGGTGAAAATAGAGGCCTTAAAGTAGTTGATTACCATTGGAATGATAGAAAACAATTGCACCTAGATCATCAGCGTATATTTTCTCTTTATGAAGTTTATTTAAGAAAATTAACAATCTCACTAAATAAAATACACCATGTCGAGCACACAGTTGACTATTGGCGAATTATAGTTGGCCCATGGCTATACTATTTTATTTGTATTGTTTCTGACAGGTATCAAATGTTATTTAAGGCATCAAAAAATTTTAATGTTGAGTACACTCTTGAGCCACAATATGATTCTGATAGTTGGATTCCTCTTGATTATATAGATTTTAATTATAAGTTTTATTCCGACGAATGGAATTACTATATATTTTCAGAAATCAATAAATATACAAATCTAATCAATAAAAAGAATACAAGCTATGTGTTGTTTCCAAGCACACTATCTAAGAATGATAAACAACATTGGAGTAAGAAAATTTCAAAAGGCTTGTTGTTTTTTTTAAGCAAATTAACTAACAAATATTTAACTAAAGTTATATTTGTAGAAATTGGCGCCCCTCAAATCTATATGTATAAATTATTATTTAAGTTGAAAACTTCGCCATTTTCTTATTTCAATAGGGTTAGACCTAAGTCTTTTGATGTAAATCACTCAATGAGAGATAAGTTGAATGATAGTAATAGTGTGTGTAATAATGAGTTCGAAAAACTGCTTACTAACTTAATCCCAGGCAATGTTCCAATTTCTTATATTGAGGGGTATAGTCAGCTAGTAAGAGAGTCTAACAATATCTTTCCAAAGAAAACCTCTCTTATTGTCACCGCAAACGCATATTTTTCGAATGAGCATTTTAAGACTTGGGCTGCACGTCAAAAAGAACGTGGTGCAAAATTGTGGATCATGGTACATGGCGGTCATCATGGGACTGCCTTATTTAATGGGCCTGGTAAATTGACTGAAGATATTGCAGATCGTTTTTATTCCTGGGGGTGGGGAAAGTACAACTTGCCATCTTACAAACTCTCCTTGCTTAAAGGTGTTAACTTAACAAAATCAAGTAATCGGATTTTGTTTATACCGTATAGTCTATCTAAGTATAGCAACCATATAGACGCATCACCTATATCATCAACTTTTAATAGTTGTTTGGAAATGCAATTTCGATTTTTTAATGAACTTACTTCATGTGAATTAATTGATAATTTATTTATTAGAATAAAAGATAGCCAACAAATGTGGAATTTACAATATGAATACAGGAAGTACGGTATCAAGAATTTTATCCTATCCGATAGTGAGACTATTCTCAACAGTATTAGAAAATCATCATTAGTAATTGTTACATATGATTCGACAATTTTTCTTGAAACACTTACCCTAAATACTCCAACATGTTTATTTTTTAATGAAAATCTTTGGGAAATGAGTTTATTATCAGAGAGGCATTTCAAGAAATTTTTAGAGTGTGGTATTCTTCATTTTAATGAAAATAGTCTTGCAAAACATATTGTGACTAACCAAAATAATTATGATGAATGGTGGCGGTCAGATGTTGTTCAAGATTCAATTCAAGATTTTCTTTTAGAGTTTGGATATAGTAGTAATAATTGGCAAAAAGAATGGTTTGATGAGGTTAATAATGCTTTGTCAAGTATTAATACACACAGTAGTATAAAATAATTCTTTATATTTTTTGGATATATAATTGGTTTTAGAAGGAAAAAATAATGTATAAAGATGGAATTAATTATCGCACAATCCGTCAATGATTCTGCTTCATTAGAAAAGCTACTTTCAGCATCTACCGATATTTTAGCACTTGATCAGAGTGTAATGATTGTGCTGGACACAAAAGGAGTTGTGCGAACTTTTAGAGAGGTATAAAGCTGAAAATTTACCATCAAAATGGAGCTTAGATTTTATTGATAAATACATATATCCAGTTGATAATGGAGTTCCTGGCGAGAACACTGCTAAATACATTTGCAATATTGTTAATAATAAATACGGAGGTTCGTTATGTCTAAAGAAATAATAGGGTTGATTCCTGTTAAAGGCTCTTCTGAGCGAGTGCCAATGAAAAATTTGAGAAAATTTGGAGATTCGTCTTTATTTGAGTTAAAGCTTTCCCAGCTATCTAAAGCAAAAGGGTTCGATAAAATAATCGTATCCTCTGAAGAAGATAAGATTTTATCAATTGCAAAAAAAAAGGGATTTGGCGTTCATGAGCGTGATTCGAAATATTCAACTAGCGATGTTCCAATGAGTGATGTTTATTCGTACATAGCATCAGAAATAGAAGGAGAAAATATAGCATGGATTAATGTCACCAACCCATTAGCAGATACAGATTGTTATACAAATGCCATCAAAGCCTATAGAGAGATGGATGCGAAATATGATTGCTTATTGAGCGCTTCTGAAGTTCAAGATTACTTGTTTCATGAGGATAAACCTGTAAACTTCAAACCGAATCCATGGCCAAAATCTCAAGATTTATCAGGTGTTTTAGAGATGACATTTGTAATCAATATTCTAAGAAGACAAGATATGGTGAAATGGGGTTCGTGTGTTGGAAGTTCACCTTTTTTCTATCATCTAAGCAAGGTCGATTCATGGGACATAGACTTCCAAGAAGACTTTGATTTCTGTGAGATGATATATAGACGCCGCCAAATTAAAGCCGGCATATAGATTAACTATTTATTTGATAAAGAATATGATGGATAAAATTAAATTAGATTTATTTAAATTAAAATCTAAACAAGATTTAGAGGATGTATATTATTTTTTTAAAAAAAGTACAGCAAAATGGTTTGACAGTAATCAAATGCCAAATAGTGAATTTTTCCATATTAGAGGATGCCCTTTGTGTAATGCCAATTCAAGCAAAGAAGTATTTGAAATAGATGGGTTCTCTTATCATAAGTGCTTATCTTGCAACTCTTTGTATACTAAACCACACTTGCGTGATGGGGTTTTAGACTCCTTGTATAGTGATGGAATGTATCAAGTTTATCAGGATAATCTTGTAAAAAAAGGAAAACAAATACGTAAAGGGGTGCTTGAGAAAAGAAAATACTCCCAAATCGATAGACTACTGGATAAGAGTACCCTTACATTGCTTGATATTGGTTGTGGGGGGGGTACGTTTTTAGATGTATGCAAGCAAAATGGGTGGGATGTTCAAGGAGTGGACCCATCACCTTCGGCCTCACAATCGGCATTGGAAAATTATAAAATTAATGTTCACCATGGAGATTTTAATCAAATTAAATTTGATAAAAATTTTGATGTTATTACATTGTGGGGTGTGCTTGAGCATATGTCAGATCCTATTTCTACAATCAAGAAAGCAAAAGAGTTATTAAATAAAGATGGTATGATTGTTTTTGAAGTACCTTCTGCTGATTGTTTTATTAGTAATTATCTGAAAAAATATAATTTCTCTCCCACGAGATATATAGAAAGTGGGCGGCATAATATCTTTTTCTCAATAAAGGTTATTGGCAAAATTTCTGAAAAATTTGGTTTAAATGTAGAATTAATAGAATCAAATGGCCTTGATATTCAGACTATATTGTTAGAAGAGTTTGATACTGAGATTACAGAAAAAATTATAAATATCCAGGATACTTTGAATGATTTGTTATTAGGCGATCATTACAGAGTATTTTTAAAGAAATGAATTAAGAAGATGGCAAGTGGCACATAATGATTGTTGATACGTTAGATAATATAAATTTATATAAAGAATTATCTGATGATATATATTCAGGGCTTGTATTTCTTAAGGATGTAGATTCTGATATAGAGCTAGGGGTTTATACTATCAATAATCGTGTAAAGGCGATTGTT
>Ga0114933_10001477_pt1 | contig 26053 bp, 26 predicted proteins | sample 4SBtaG_FD_89691 | JGI IMG/M metagenome (GOLD analysis project Ga0114933, IMG submission 89691) | Deep subsurface microbial communities from Kolumbo volcano to uncover new lineages of life (NeLLi) - 4SBTROV12_W25 metaG | ecosystem: Environmental > Aquatic > Marine > Volcanic | place: Kolumbo... | reverse complement strand
ATGGAGACGAGCAGCCGATACCGGACGATCGGATTCTCGGCGCTCTCGAGTCGGCGCTCCCGCAGCGCGACAAGCGCGGCGTGCTCCCCGTCGCGCGCGAGCGAGCTCTCCAGGCTCTCGAAGATTCCCCGGTCTCCGGGCAGGAGCTCATCCGCCTCCACCAGGGCTTTGACGGCCAGGGCCTGCGTCGCGTCATGGGACGCGAGCCGGTCCGCGAGCCTCAGCAAGGCCTCCGCGCGCCACTCCACGGAAGGGGCTGCATCGGCTTCTGCGCGCAGCCGTTCTGCGAGCGCGCCGCCGTCTGTCCCGTCGGTGAGTCGCGTGGCCAGCTCGAGCGCCGGTCCGTGCAGCGGGTCGTCGCCCAGGGCCAAGAACGCCGCCTTGCGGGCGCCCTCGACGTCGTCCGCGTAGTCCGCTTTGACCCGCGCCAATCGGTAGGCGAGGTGCGCCCGCCTCGACGCGTCGGGCTCCACTTCGAGCTGCGCGGCCGCGTACTTCAGCCAGTCGTCGAGATCGTTGATCGGATCGACCAACTCATAGAGCTCTCGGAGCACATGCCGACGTGCGTCGCCGGTCGCGCCCTCGAGGGCGCGTTCGAGGAAGGCGCGGGCCAGTCCATCGTCCGCCAGTCGGTAACGAGCGACGAGCGCAGCGTCGATGGCGGTCGCCGTGTTCGCGTTCGCTTCGAGCTGGGCTCGCCGCAGGTCGACCCACGGCGCCGGGTCGTCACTGCTGGCTGCGAGGAGCTCCCAACCGAGCCAGAGCCCCGGTGCGTCCACCGCCCCGCCGGCTCCGCGCAGGAGGCTCGAGGCAGCGTCGGGCTCGTCGTTCATCAGGCGGTAGCGCGCCGCCCGACCGGTCCATTCGGCCGCGGCCTCGGGGTGCGAGGTGAGCTTGGCCGCCTGCTCGGCCGCCTCGGCCGCGTCCTTCCAGCGGCCCATGCCCGTCGCGACTCGCTCCGCCGCCCAGGCGGCCTCGATGCGCGTGCCGAACGCGCTCGCCCGGTTGTAGGCGCGCAGCGCTGCTTCAGCGTCGGCCTCATCTTCGGCGGCCCTTCCGCGCGCGATCTCGAGGGCGGCCCGCGCACCGTCCGAGCTCGCGTGCTGGAGCTCTGCCTCGAGGGCCCGCGCGGCCTGCTCTGGGGTCCCTCCGCGGGTGGCCAGCTCGTGCCAGAGCCGTGCTGTCGCGAGGGTCGGGCGCTGGCGGTGGGCCTCCGTCACGAGCTCGATCGCCTCGGGAAGGCGCCCGGCTTCCGCATGCAGCAGCGCCAGCTCCAGCCGCACCTGATGGCCGTCGTCGTCCGAGAGCGCCGACATGGCGATTCGACCGAGCACGAGGATCAGATCCTCGCGGCGGTCGTCTTCGAGATCGGGGAGTTCGGCCGCCTGTCCGAGGTCCATGGCGCTCCGTCAGCGTGAGGGGTGACAGTGAACGAGTACAGCCACGATACCGAAGTCCAGTGGCAAAGAACGAGAGAAACCCGCCGTGAGTGGGACACTTTGAGGCCGGGGCCCGGCGCGATATGGTCCCGCGCCATGGAACGCCGTCTGCTCGTACTGGCCCTCGTCTCGTGTCTCTCAGCCCCAGCGCTGCTCACTGCCTGCGGCGGAGAGGAAGAAGAAGCCGAGGTCGACACGACGCCCCACGTGGGGCTCTTCGAGATTCCGATCTCCCTGAACAACCAGGCCTCGGAACCCTCTGACGTGGTCCGGATCGAGGTGAGCCCGACCGAGATGCGCTTGAACTACGAGCCGCTGCTCGAGCTCGAGCGCGGCCGCCCCGGTGAGGCCGAGGTGAACGACCACGTCATCACCCAGCTTCGCGCCGGCATCCAGGAGGGGGCCGCGCGCCGGCGAGTCTCCATTCGCATGCACGCCAACGTGCCCTACGTCACGCTCATCGACGTGCTGAACACGCTGCAGTCGGCGAACCTCCACGAGGTGTACGTCGCTGTGCGCACGCCGGCCGAGACGCCCGCCGAGGCCTGGACGCAGCTGCCGCACTGGCAGGTCGTGGCCAGCGACGACGACGTGAGCTTCGAAGGTGAGGCGCCTCGCTGGGACGCGTTCGTCGAGCAGTGGGACGCCGTCTACCAAGCCTGTCGGGCGGGCCAGTACGTCGACTGTGATGGCGCGTACTCGAACACCGCGGCGGGCGGAGATCTCGACATGGAACTCTGGACCCGAGGTCAGGGCATGAAGGTGACGTTCACCCAGGGGGCCAACGCGCCCGAGCCCGAGCCGACCGGGACCGGCGGCGGCGTGGCCATGATCGAGGGCATCGCGGCGCCTCCCGCGGCCGTGGCTGCGGCGGACGAGGGCACCCCCGCTACGACCGGCGCCTTCACGCTCCGACACCAAGAGGCGACGTCAGCCGATGGCAGCGCGCTCTCCGCGATGGTCGCGCCGGTATGCGCCGACCACCAGTGCCGAGCCACCTTCGTGACCGACGCGACCACGGCTTCGATGCGGGTGATCTCGATGTTGGGCGCCGTCTTCCCCAACGGCACCGAGCGCCCTCAGGTCGCGTTCGTGATCCCCGACTGACCCTTCCCTCAGCGGGAAGGGCGGCGGAACCGCAGCGGTCCTACGATCGGCCCATGGAGACAGACCCCGAGAATCTCGTCGACGCGTGGGCCTGGACACCGCGACGGTTTGGGTTCGCGGGACTCGCCGTGAGCGAGGGAGCAGCGACATGAGCGCGCGACCGTCCTTGAGCCCGTTCGGCCAAGAGCTGCGACTCCACCGTCGACAATGTGGATTGAGCCAGCTCGAGTTGGCGCTCCAGGCGGAGACGACGCCGAGGCACGTGTCATTCATCGAGACCGGGCGCTCGCGGCCGGGAAGAGACCTCGTGCTCAGGCTCGCGGCCTGCATGGGGCTGCAGCTCCGAGATCGAAACAAGCTCCTCGTCGCCGCAGGGCTGCGCCCGGTGTACGCGGAGCACGAGCTCGATGATGACCTCTTGCGCCCGTTCCTCGGGGCAGTGCGGGCGGTGCTGGACCACCACGACCCTTACCCCGGCTGTGCGCTCGACGCGCTGGGACAGGTCAAAATGAGCAACGCGGGGTTCCGCGCCTTCATGCCAGGCGCCGAAGAGCTGACGCCGGAGGAGGCGATGGACGGCTTCCTCGCGCCTGGCGGTGGCCGAGACATGTTCGAGAATTGGGCGGAGGTCGCGTGGGCCACCGTCGACCGCATGAGACATGACCTGCGACGGACCCACCACCCGAGGCTGGCTGCGCTGACCGAGCGAGCCCTGCGCCACCTCGATGGCGTGCCACGACCGGACACGATGGCCGGGCCGAGCTCTCCGGTGCTGGGGCTTCGGCTCCGGGTTGGAGATCAGGTGATCCGGACCTTCACGACCGTGATGCGATTCGACACGGCGCAGGAGGTGACGATGAGCGAGCTGCGGGTGGAGTTGATCTTCCCCATGGATGATGCCGCGGCGACCTTCCTGCGCGGGTTGACCGAGCGCTCGCCGGACTGACGTTCTCGGGACGTCGGCCGCGGCTCGACGTCGAGGAGAGTTGCGTCATGTTCACGGCGAGGGAGCGTGAACGATGGCTTGGGAGACAAAGGCGCTGGGGCTCACTGCATGTCTGCTCAGCAGCGGCTGTGAGGCGAGTTTCGGCTCGACCGCGCTGGCGCTCCTGGGACTCCTCGTCGTCGGCGTGATGGCGTGGCGCTTCCTGCGGCGGCCGCCTGCACCGGAGCCGGAGCTCGAGGAGCTCACCGGGCACCTCAAGGACGTCCTGGGCGTGGTCGCTCGCGTCTGGCCGAGCGCGGAGATCGACCCACAGCCGCCCCTGCTTCACGTCGTCCGGGGCAGTGCTGAGCTCCGGCTCGACCTGGTCGAAGTGCTCGACGTCTGGCTCGCGGCCCCGTCGCAGGATGAGGCCACCCTCGGCGTGCTCGAGGTGATGTGCGACGCCGTCCTCCGCGCGACCGAACCGGCTGCGCGGGAAGAGCTCATGGCGTCCGTGCAGGAGGCGGTCCGACGGCGCGACACGCAGGCCACCTTCGAGACCTCGCCCGAGGGGTTCATCGCCACCTATTGCGGGGTCACGCGGACTTTCCTCGAGCGCTCGTGCCTCACGGAGATCATCGGCTTGAGCGGGCCCGATCGTGGCGCACTGCTCGACCAGATCGTCGAGACCCGCCGGGCCGCTGCCTCCGATCCTGCGGAGGCTCCCACCGCGCAGCTCCGACTGCGGTTCGCCACGCCCGACCGGTCGACGCGACGGGACGCTCTGCTCCAGTCCATCACCGCCCAAGAGGGCCTGTCGGTGGCGAACGTCGTGATGCCCGCTGCCCGCGCATCCAGCGTCGAAGGGCTGCCCTTCCCGCTCGACTTTGTCGTCGACGCAGGCGCTCACATCCAGGCCGTCAACGCGGGACACCCGGACTTCGACGGACTCAGCGACGGGCAGCTCTACGAGCGAGCGCTGGAGAACCTGCGTCGCATCAGCGGTGATCTCATGGTGCCCGCGGCCGGTGTCGCGATCTTTCGTGAGCCCGGGGACCACGGAGCGGCGTGCGTCGTGCTCCTGCCGGAGCGCCTCGAGCCCGGCGCCGCCGTTTACGTCGCGTCTCCGGCGCCGGACACGCTGATCCTCTTCTCGGCCGATGACGCGTCCGTCGCGAAGAAGGCGCTGCGCCGCTTTCAGGGTGCCTCAGCCGCCGCCGACGCCGCACCGATGCCCACCCCCATCCGGGTCACCGTCGATGGCTTCGAGCCCGTGACCTGGGCGACCGTGACCGGAGCCTAGCTCCGAGCATCGACCCGGGACGCTCGGGCCTGGCGAGCGCGTCCGCTGAACAGGGAAGACGGCGGAATGGCGTGCGTAGGCTGTGGCGAGCCCGCCCAACCGGCGGCCAAAAAGGGGAGATGAGCATGACGTCCAAGAGCAGCAACAAGGTCCTGGTCGGCGCAGGCATCGCAGCGGTGGTGGCGTTCTTCCTTCCCTTCCTGGACCTCGGCGGTATCGCCAGCGCCTCCGGTTGGGAGATCTTGGTCTCGGACCACGTGGAGCTGAGCACGCGGATCGCGCTGCTGGCCCTGCCTCTCGGCGGCCTCGCCCTCATCGGAGCCGGCGCCCTGGGCAGCAGCAAGTCGCGCCTGGTCGGCGCGGCGTTTGGCCTCGGCGTCTTTGGCTACCTGGGCTTTCAGATGGTCCGACTCTTCGTCGCGACGACCGGTTGGGGCCTCTGGCTCACGCTGGCAGCGGGCGCCGTGGCCGTCGGAGCGGCGCTCATGACAAACAAGCGCTGAACGCTCAGGCGGCGCGGGTCGCCTCTCGCGCCACGCGAAGTTCATGCACGGTGATCTCGGTTGGGCACCCTCTCCGGTAAGGGATGCCCGCAAACCCCAGCCCGCGGGACACGTAGAGCCGTGACTCCCGCTCCGGTGCGATCCGGTGGCTAAAGGCGCCACGGTCCCAGGGGCCCAGGATCTTCGAGATGTGCAGGTCACGTCCCCAGGGGGCGACCACCACCTGGCCCCCGTGGGTGTGTCCCGAGAGCTGTAGGTCGAAACCGAGCCGAGGGGCGTAGCGAAACGCATCCGGCCGGTGGGAGAGCAGCAGGTTGTAGCGCCGGGCGTCGAGATCGGTCTCCGCCCATGACGCAAGCTTGGGATAGCGCGCCCGCATCGTGAGGGACGTCATGGGATCGTCGATGCCCCAGACCGTCAGGCCGGGCAGTGCGTCGGAGGACCAGCGATCGCCACGCAAGAGGGTGACCCCGCGGGTGCGCGCGTAGCCCTGGGTCAGGCGCTCGGCGCCGAAGTAAAAGTCGTGGTTGCCCAGGATGGCCAGCGTCGCGACCCGAGGCTCGAGCCGACCGAGCGGCTCGAGGTAGTCCGCCTCCCAGCGGCGCGCCCAATCCATCGCGTCACCGGTGATGACGACGAGATCGGGCTCGAGCTCATTGATGCGCGAGATGTGGTCGGACCACTGCTCGGCCTGCATGTAGCGACCGACGTGGAGGTCGGAGACCTGCACGACGCGTGAGCCCCCGAGCGCATTCAGGTGAGGGGGGAGGGGGTGAACGATGCGGTCGATGAGCGCGGGGTCGAGGTGACGTTGCCAGCCGGACATGTTCGATGATGGTAAGTCGGCGGGACTTCAGCGCAACGGGCACCCAACAGTTCTTCACACGCGAGAACGCCTCGCGCCTCAGCGCACGAGCAGCGCGATCACGCTGACCGTGACGGCGATGAAGACGATCCAGCGGAGGACCCGCGGAGACGTCTTGACCGCGAAACGCACGCCGAGCTGAGAGCCGATGACGGTGCCGACCGCGAGGACCGTCGCGGGGACCCAAGCGACCTGTCCAGCGTTGACGAAGATGCCAAGCGCCACGATCCCAAAGAGCAGGGTACAGGTCAGCTTGAGCGCGTTGGCGCGCACGACGTCGTGACGGAGCAGGCCACCGATGACGGCGAGCAATACAAAGCCGACGCCCGCCTGAATGAAGCCCCCGTAGACCCCGGCTGCGAAGAGCCCCAGCGCGGCGGCGGGTCGCTCCCGGACGGTGATCGCCGGCTCATCGTCGGCGGGGCTGACCAGCTTGGGTCGGACGAGCAGAACGATGGCCATCACGACCATCGTGCCGAGCAGGACTGGCTCCAGGATCCAGGTCGGCGCGTAAGCGGCGACCAGAGCGCCGACGGCGGCGCCGACCACGGTGGGCAGCACGACCGGACCGATCGCGGCGGTCTCCAGCTTCCCGGCGCGTCGATAAGCCGCGACACCGGAGATCGACTGGGTCAGCACCGCGAGCCGGTTGCTCCCGTTGGCGACCTGCGCCGGAAGACCGAGCAGCATCAGCGCGGGCAGGGTGAGCAGGGAGCCGCCGCCGGCCACCGTGTTGATGAACCCCGCCGCTACGCCGGCGACGACGAGCAGCCCATAGAGAAGCAGCTGCTCGGGGGCTAGAACCACGCGTCCTGCATGTCCACGTAGGAGGGCTCCGCGCTCTCGCAGAGGGACGCGAGGTGTTCGATGCGCGGGACCTCGGTCGCCAGCCAGTAGCGCGCGCTCTGCCGCAGGCCGTGGCCGAGCTCGTCGTCCTTGGCGGCGTTGGTGAGCTTCACGTGCATCCACCCGATGACGAGGATCGAGAAGAGCTCGAGGTAGTCGCTGCTGTGGGCGAGCATGCCGACCACGTCTCCGGCCAGCCCTCGCGCCCCGAGGGTGGCGGTGAGGGAGCCGACCCGTTGCATCGCTCGGCCGAGATCACTGAAGTCGATGGAGGCGTCCGCGCTGGCCAGCTCCAGGTCTCGTTGCACCGCCGCGCCGAAGCCCGCCAACGCTTTGCCACCCTTGGCCATCACGCGCCGGCCGAGCAGGTCGAGGCTCTGGATGCCCGTCGTGCCTTCGTGGATGCTGTTCAGCTTCTGGTCGCGCAGCCAGGCCTCCGGCAGGTACTCGCTCGAGTACCCATAGCCGCCATGAATCTGCAGCGCGGCGACATTGGCTTGGTAGCCGGCCTCGGCCGGGAAGCTCTTGGTGATCGGCGTCAGCAGGTCGAGGAGCAGCTTGGCGTCTTCATCGCCCTGCGCCGCCTCGTCCGAGATGCGCGCCGTGACGGCGGCCAGGCAGAGGCCGCCCTCCACGATCGACTTCTGTCGCAGGAGCATGCGCCTGACATCGGCGTGCTCGATCAGCGGTACCTGCGGCGCCTTCGGATCTCGCGATCCGAGCGGCCGGCCTTGCGTGCGTTCTCGCGCATACGCGAGCGACTCTTGGTACGCGACGGAGGCGGTCGCGACGCCGTTGACGCCGATCATCAGGCGCGCCTCGTTCATCATCTGGAACATGCAGGCGAGCCCGCGGCCGGCTTCCCCGATCAGCCAGCCGTGGCAGTCCTCGCGCGTGCCATACGAGAGCGCCAGGCTCGGGAGCGCGCGCCAGCCAATCTTGTGGATGAGGCCCGAGATCTCCACGTCGTTGTCGACCAGTGCCTCGCCGTCCCGACGCAGCCGGGGGACCGCGAAGAGCGAGATGCCCTTGGTGCCCGCCGGCGCGCCTTCGATGCGCGCGAGCGTCAGGTGCACGACGTTCTCGGCGATATCGTGGTCGCCCCCGCTGATGAAGATCTTGGAGCCCGAAATCCGGTACGTGCCGTCCCCCGCGTCGCGTGCCTTGGTGCTCAAGTCGCCGAGGCTGCTACCGGCATGAGGCTCCGTCAGCGCCATTGTGCCGGTCCAGCGGCCTTCATACATGGGCGTCAGGAAGTGCTCCTTCGTCCACTCGTCTCCGAAGGCCTCGATGAGGTGCGCGGCGCCGGTGGTGAGGCCGCAGAGCCCATAGGCTGAGAGGTTGGCCGCCATCAGATACGCGTGCGCCATGACGGCGACGGTCGACGGCAACGACGCGCCGCCGACCTCCTCCGGCCGGGTCGCCGCGATGACGCCGAGCTCGGCGAGCTGCCCGAAGATCCCGCCCATCTTCTCGTGGAGCTTCACCCGCCCATCGATCAGGACCGGCCCTTGCTCGTCCATCTCTCGGTAGGCGGGAAAGAGCACCTCCCTGGCCAGACGGCGGCAGGACCGCACGTAGCCCTCGAAGGTCTCGCGGTTGTGTTCTTCGAAGGGCTCGAGCTCGGTCAGGCTCGCGGCGTCCACCACATCCCAGAGGATGAGGTCGACCAGCCGGTCATCGATCAGCGGGTTGCTCATTCGGCGGGCAGCTTAGGGGGCGGCTCCGAACAATTCGAACCGAAGCGATCAGGCCGAGCCGGTCGAACGTGGCGTGGTTCGCGTCAGGCGGTCTCGATGGCTCGATCCGAGCGGGACCACTCGGAGTAGGAGCCGACAAAAAGGCGTGCTCCACGGAGACCGGCGTGCTCGAGCGCAAGGAGCGTGTGGCAGGCCGTGATGCCCGACCCGCAGCTGACGACGACGTCCTCCATCGGTGTGTCGCCGAGGATCTCGGAGTAGAGCGTGCGCAGCGCGCCGCGGCCGATGAAGTGTCCCGAGGGCGTCAGGTTGGAGGCGTAGGGAAGGTTCACCGCGCCGGGGATGTGTCCTGGCCTCGGATCATACGGATCCGCTTCTCCGTCGAAGCGCTCCTTCGCCCTCACGTCGATCAGGCACATCGACGCCGTGCCGAGGTCTCTGTCGATCTCTTCCGCGGTGCACGTGGGGAGCGTCCATTGTGCGGCGGGGTAGGGGACCATCGGCGCGCGCGTGGGGATCGACTGCGTGCCCTGTAGCCCGGAGGCCTCGGCGGCGGCCAAGCCTCCGTCGAGGACCCATACCTGCTCGTGTCCAACCGCGCGCAGCATCCACCATCCGCGGGCTGCCGCTCTCGCGCCTCCCGCGTCGTCGTAGAGCACCACCTTCGCCTCGGGGCTGACCCCGATGTGCCCGAGCGTGCGGCACCAGGCGTCGAGCGCGGGCAGCGGGTGACGCCCGCCCAGGCTGGGATCGGCGGCGTCCCCCGAGAGATCGGCGCCGACGCTCAGGCAGTGAGCCCCTTCGAGATGCGAGGCCGAGTACGCGCCCGGCGTCATGCGCGCGTCCAGCAAGAGGTGGCCGGGCCCGATCTCGTTGGCTTGGATGAGTGTGGACATCGTTCCCCTCCATCCTACCAACCCGGCGCTCTCTTGGGTCTCTTCGGTCGCAGCGGCCCCCAATGAGGTAGCCTCCGGCCCATGTCGAGGATCGTGATCACTGGAGCCAACCGAGGCATTGGCCTCGAACTCGCGCGTCAGCGCTACGAAGAGCACGAGGTCATCGCCTTGGTGCGCAGACCGAGCGACGCCCTGCAGGAACTCGGAGTTCGTATCGAGGCGGGCATCGATGTGACCGACCAGGCGTCGGTCGACGCGGTCGCCAGCCGACTCGAGGACATCGACGTGTTGGTCAACAACGCGGGTCTCCTGAAGATGTCGAGCCTGGACGCGCTCAACTGGGACAACATCCAAGCCCAGATGGAAGTGAACGCCTTCGGACCGCTTCGGGTCAGCGCCGCGCTCGCGCCCAAGATGAACGAGGACGGCCGCATCGCCATCATCACGAGTCGCATGGGCTCGCTGGCCGACAACACGAGCGGCGGCGCTTACGGCTACCGCATGAGCAAGTGCGCCGTGAACATGGCCGGCGTGTCCCTCGCCCACGACCTCCGCGAGCGCCACATCAGCGTCGGCGTGCTCCACCCGGGGTACGTGCGCACGGAGATGACGGGCGGGAACGGGCACGTTGACCCAGACGAGGCCGCCGCGATGCTCTGGGAGCGCATCGACGAGATCGATGCGGAGAACACCGGCAGTTTCTGGCACGCCAACGGCGAAGTCCTGCCGTGGTGAAGCACCGGTCGTGCATGCGCGCACCGGGGCGCACGGTGGCAGCGTGAGCTGGGAGAAGGCTTGGGCGGAGGGGCGCACGGGCTGGGACGCAGGTGCGGCGGCGCCGTCGCTGGTGGAGCTCGTCGAGCGTGGCGTGCTGCCGAACGGACGGGCGCTCGTGCCCGGCTGCGGGGCGGGCTACGACGTCTTCGCGCTGGCCTCGCCCGAGCGCCGGGTCACGGGCCTGGACATCGCGCCGAGCGCGCGCACCCGCTTCGAGTCCCTTCGCGAAGAGCTCGGGGTGCCGGCGGAGCAAGCCACCCTCGTCACAGCGGACTTCTTCGCGTTCGACGACGGCCCCTTCGATCTCGTCTACGACTACACCTTCCTCTGCGCGCTCGACCCATCGGTTCGCCCCCAGTGGGCTCGCCGCATGGCAGAGCTGCTGGCGCCCCGGGGTGAAATCGTCACCCTCATCTTCCCCGCCACGGAGGCCCCGCCCTTCGGTCAGGGGCCCCCTTTTGATGTGCGACCCGAAGTCGTGCGGGCGTTGCTGGAGCCCCTCGGGTTCGAGGCGATCGAGATGGCGCCGGCCCGTCGGTCCCACCCGGGTCGTGAGGGCATCGAGCACCTGGCGAGGTGGACGCGGAGCGGCGACTGAGCGGCTCAGCGCCGCCTCAGGCGCAGGACGACGTGCGCACGACCAGCGCGTCGCCCGCCGCCCGGCGAGCCTCCGCGTGTGGTGAAGCGTGATCGCGACGGGCCGCGTCCGGCGATCAATACCTTGAGCCGTCGTGCGCGCATGGCCCCGAGGCTCTGCCTGACGCTCGCCTCTGCCTCGGTCGAGTAGCCCGTGATCTCACACTGCAGGCCGCGGTCCTCGCGCATCAGCGCGACGACCCGCGAGAGCGCCGCTGCGTCGACCGTCCGTTCCGCGACCGCGCCGTCGATGAAGGTCATCGGGAACGCTACGCCTCGCAAGTAAGGTAGCAGTCTCGGATCCGTGTCGGGCACGACGACCCGGGTCGGGCGTCGCCGCGCCGGGCGGGGTGAAGGGGCGCGGGCGACGCGCGGGCGGCGCGTCCTCGCGGGGCGCGCCCTGGCCGGCGCTCTCGGCCTCGGCGCGGGGCGGGCTGCCACGCGCGGTGGTTCCACGAGGGCTGGCATCGGCTGCCCGAGGTCGGCCATCGCGCGATCCATCAGCGCGATGCGGCGCCGGTAGAGGTCGGCGCGGTGTTCACATCTGCGCCCGCATGGTGTGCGGGCCAGCCTTTGTATCTCGGAGTCCAGGGCGACCGGCCGCGCCACGGGGAGCGAGCCTCCCTCGAGCCACGGGGCGACGCCGAGGGGCCGTGCGATCCAGTGGTAGCGAAGCTCGACATCGCTGACCTCCAACCGCCCGGCACGCCAGCGCGTCCGGATGAGCGCCAGCGGCGCGTCTCGCACACCGACCTCGCGTGAGTTGAGCATGCCGGCGGGCTCCTCCATGGCGGCCAGGAGATTGCCGAGCGAATAAAGCACCCGGACTCGCCGGCCGTCGCTCGTCTCGATGATCTCCGTGCTGCCCGGCACGTGGGTCCCATGCCCGATGACCAGATCGGCGCCGGCCTCAGCCGCCTGCCGCGCGAAGGCTCGCATCAAGGGCCGCGGCCGGGTGAGGTCCTCGCGGACCCAGTGAAACACAGCGATGACCAGCTGAGCGTCGTTCCGAGCGCCGCGGAGCCCCTCGCTCATCGTGTCATCTCGCAGGAACGCGATCCTCGGGCTCGCTCCCTCGGAGCCTCGCGGGCGGTGGTTGGTTCCTTCGGTCCAGGCGGCCAAGGCGATCCGGGCACCGCCCGCGCTCAGCATCGATGGACGCGCCGCCGAGGTCGCGTCCGCGCCGACCCCGATCAGCGGCACCGCTCGTGAGGCGGCCGCGGCGACGGTGTTCCGCAGGCCCCGCAGTCCTTGGTCGTAGGCGTGGTTGTTGGCGATCGTGAGCGCGTCGATACCCGCCGCCTTCAGTGCGTCGAGGAAGTGTTCGGGCGCCCGAAAGATCGGCAGATCCGCCTCCGGGGTCCGCTCACGGTAGCGCGCCGAGATGGGCACCTCGAGGTTCACGATGGCCAGGTCAGCCGCCGTCAGCGCGGGCGCCAGATCAGCAAAGACCTCCCGGTATGCGCCTTCCATCCCGACCGCACGCGCGCGACGCCTCAGTTGGTAGGCGAGCGGCGCGTCGTAGAGCACGTCGCCACCGAAGGCGATGGTCGGGCCGGCGCGATCTTGCGCGCTGCTGAGCTCAGGGCAGAGCAAGACCAGCCCGCTGAGCGCGGCGATCAGAACACTCGGCCAAGCACGGAGCACGCGAGCAGGCTACCGCGCCGGCCCTCTGGCTGAGAAAAGACCCGCCATCATCGTCCGATGGACAGCGGCGAGGGCGGGCATTCATCATCTCGGCATGCTCAACCCCCGGCGGCCCATCGGGCTCGACGCGGCCACCCTCATCTTCGTCGGCGCGTTTTCGCTCGCTTGCTCCTCGGGCCCCGCGCCGCGCCTCGAGCAAACCCACGAGGGGCGGCTCGAGGAGGGGGATGAGGTGCTCACGCGAGACTCGTGTCTCGGGGACGCCTACACCTTCGAGGCGCGCGACGGCGAGCAGATCACGCTCGAGATGAGCAGCTCGGACGTTGACTCCTACCTCGCCCTCTACGACGCCGATGGGCACGAGCTGGCGGTCAACGACGACGAACAGAGCCGACGGCGGGACTCCCGAATCGAGATTGAAGCGCCTTCTGATGGCGTCTTCCGGGTCGTGGCCAGCAGCTTTGAGCGAGAGACGGGCGACTACACGCTGCGCATCGCGGTCGCTCCTCCTTGACCCGCGCGTCGTCAGTCGGTGTCGATGGCGACTCGATGAATCTCCATCGAAGCAGGTCCGGAGTACATGTCCGGGTTCGGCTTGTGCGCGTGTGCGGCGCGAAAGCTCTCACTCTTGGTCCAGCCCCAAAAGGACGCCTCGTCGTCCCACCACGTCTGGATCTGAAAGACCTGGGTTTTGTCGGTCTCTTCCCACGCTCCGGTCTTGCGGTTCTTGCGCCGCGTGACCGGGGGGAGCACCACCATGCGGACAAAGCCGGGCTCCTTTTCGATCTGCCCGGCGCGCTCACGAAAGCGTCGCTCGAGCTCGTCTTCGAAACCTGCGGCGACCTGAAGTCGGTTCGTTACGAGGATCATCGCTCGGACGGTACCCCCATCGACCCGCGCCGTCTCGTCTCGATTCGGGGACTGCGGCCGGCGCGTCACCGGCTCGCGGCGTTCAGGCGCTTGCTGGCATGGCTGTGCAGGGACGTGAGCCGAGGAGCGCGTCTGCGAGCAGGGGCATAGTCGGCGCGAACTCCGGCCGGTACGCGAGTCGCCAGCGCCGACGGAGCGGCCCTTTGGTCAGGCGGAGGGTCGTGAGGCCATGCCCCGGCTGCGCCAGGTAAGGCGCCGTGATCCACTCGGAGAGCACCGCGATGCCGAGGCCCGCCCGCGCGAGTTCCACGATGGCTTCGGTCACCGCGAGTCGCTCCAGGTGCACGCGAGGACGCCTCGACCCAAAGACCTGGCGCACGAACCAGGCGTCCGCACCTCGGTTGCTGGGGACGAGCAGCGGGCCCTTCGCGACATCGCGTGGGCGAAGCGATCCTCGAGCTGCCAGCGGGTGAGTCTCCGAGACGACAAAGACCATCTCGTCCTCGAACATCTCTCGTGACGGGATCCCCGGCGGCGATCGACTGGTGAGCAGCGCGGCGTCCAGATCACCATCGAGCAACGCCTGGCGCGCGCTCGTCGAGTGTTGGAGCGGCATCTCCAGCCGGATCGAAGGCGCGGCCCGCCGCAACCTCAGGACCACGCGCGTCAGCCAGGGATAGGCCATGTGGCACTCGGCGACGAGCCTGACCTTGCGCGGGCTCGGCGACGGCTGACGCACGCGCCGCTCGAGGGCGGCGAGCTCCGAGAGCATGCCCGGGGCCGCCTCCAGCACGAGCGCCCCGGCGTCGGTCGGCACGAGTCCGCGCGGGGTGCGCCGAAAGAGAGGTTGACCGAGGCGTGACTCCGCCACCGCTAGCGCCCGGCTGACCGCCGACTGAGAGAGGTGAAGCAGCTCGGCAGCCGCGGAGGTCGTGTGGGCTCGAGCGAGGGCCACGATGACGCGCAGGTCCCGAACTTCGAGCTGTGGTGCGACCAGTGGAGGGGGCGTCTCTATGACTGACACGCATCGAGTATATGCTTTATATGCGTTGGACGCATCTAGATGCGGCGGCCACTCTGACGTCAACAGAAAGGACGTCATGCAGCTCTACTTCTCGCCCCTCTCTTGCTCCATCGCCAGTCGCATCGCCCTCTACGAGGCCGGCGCCGAGGCGACCTTCGTCGAGGTCGATCGGCGCACCAAGCGGCTCCCGGACGGGAACGACTACCGCGACGTACATTCGCTCGGCATGGTCCCCGCCCTCCGAACGGAGGACGGCACGCTGCTGACGGAGAACTTCGCGGTCCTGCAGTACATCTCCGAGCTCCCTGGTGCCGGGCCGCTGGACCCGGGTCCGGAGGCAAGGACGGCGCTACGCCAGTGGCTCAGCTTCATTGCGAGCGAGCTGCACAAGGGCGTCTTTGCGATGCTATTCGACCCCACCGCCTCTGACGAAGTGCGGCGCTATGCCATGCACAAGAGCGCCATTCGCCTGGCGCACATGGAGCGCCACATGGCGGGCCGAGCGTTTGTCCTCGAGCGCTTCAGCGTGGCGGACGCGTACCTCTACGCAGTGCTCAACTGGACGCTGGCGAGCCCGATCGAGCTCAATGACTATCCTGCGCTCGAGGCGTTCCACAGCCGGACCATGGAGCGGCCGAGCGTCGCGCGAGCGTTCGCAGAGGAGCTCCCGCTCTACCGCGCAGCCCGGGCGCAGGCGGCGGAGTAGGGACGAGGGCGGCGCCGGCAGGTCAGCCGATTCAGCCGATTCGGTCGAGGTTGTTGAGGTCCTCGAAGACGCCCTTGAGCCGGGTGCGGAACGAGTCCTCGCCCTTGCGAAGCCAGACCCGCGGGTCGTAGCTCTTCTTGTTCGGCTTGTCGGCGCCGTCGGGGTTGCCGATCTGCGTCTCGAGGTATGCGCGCTTGCCGTCATGGTAGTCGCGCACGCCCGACCAGAAGGCCCACTGGAGGTCCGTGTCGACGTTCATCTTGATGACGCCGTAGCTGATGCCTTCTCGGATCTCCTCGAGCGTGGAGCCCGAGCCGCCGTGGAAGACGAAGTCCACCGGGTTGTCGCCCGTGCCGAACTTCTCTTGCACATGCGCTTGAGAGTTCTTCAAGATCGTCGGGCGCAGCTGCACGTTCCCCGGGCGGTAAACACCGTGCACATTTCCGAAGGAAGCGGCGATGGTGAAACGGTCGCTGACCTTCTTGAGTTCCTCGTACGCGTAGGCGACCTCCGAGGGCTGCGTGTACAGGCGTGAGGCGTCGACGTCCGTGTTGTCGACGCCGTCTTCCTCTCCGCCGGTCACGCCGAGCTCGATCTCGAGGCCCATGTCGATCTTCGACATGCGGGCGAGGTACTTGGCGCAGATCGCAATGTTCTCTTCGATCGGCTCTTCCGAGAGATCGAGCATGTGCGAGCTGAAGAGCGGGTGCCCAAAACGCTCGTAGTGCTCTTCGCCGGCGTCGAGCAGCCCGTCGATCCAGGGCAGCTTGCTCTTGCTGCAGTGGTCGGTGTGCATGATGACGCGGGCGCCGTAGCGCTTGGCCATCTCGTGCGCGTGGCGCGCCCCAGAAATGCCTCCCGCAATCGAGCCTTCGTGCTCCTTGTTCGAGAGGCCCTTGCCGGCGAAGAACGCCGCGCCGCCGCTCGAGAGCTGCACGATGACGGGAGAGTTCAGGTCCCGGGCGGTCTCGAAGACCGCGTTCATGCTGTTCGTGCCGACGACGTTGACGGCGGGCAGGGCGTAGCCGTTTGCCTTCGCGTTTGCGTAGACGGCGTCGACGCCTTCTCCGGTGATGATGCCGGGCTCGATCGATAGGGCTGACATACGGGGGACTCTGTCTGCGGCGGCCCCGAAGATCAAGCGGGGCCTGGGAGCCCGGGGCGCGGCCCCGTGGGTGTCGCGGGCGCGAGAATCAGGACGCGCACACAGGCTGTCTGGCGGCCGTGTCCAGGGCGCGCCGGATCCGCTGAGCGAGCTCACCCATGGTGAAGGGCTTGCGCAGCAAGACCGCCTGCCAGTCCTCGTCCGGATAGTGAGCCAGCGTGTCATCGGCGTACCCACTCATGAGCAGCGTCCGCAGCTCAGGCGCCTTTTTCCGCAGCTCGGCCACCAGCGCCGGGCCGCTCAAGCCGGGCATCACCACGTCTGAGAGCACGAGCTCGAAGGGGCCCCGTGACTCGAAGTGCTCCAGGGCGACCTCTGCACTCTCCGCCGTGACGACCCGGTAGCCCAGGCGGCTCAGGCTCGTCGAGACCAGGGCACGGAGCGCGTCGTCATCCTCCACGACGAGGATGCTCTCCGTCCCGCCGACCTCGGGTTGGGGCGGCGGCACGACCGAGGCGGGGGCGTGTTGGTCCGCCGACGCTCGGGGGAGGTAGATCTCCACCCGTGTGCCCTCTCCCGGTTCGCTCTGAACCCAGACCGTGCCTCCGCAGTTGCGCACGATGCCGTGCACCGTCGCGAGGCCCAGTCCCGTGCCCTTGCCGGCGGCCTTGGTCGTGAAGAAGGGCTCGAAGATCCGTTTCCGCGTCGCGTCGTCCATGCCGACGCCGTCGTCGGTGACCGAGAACATCACGTATTCGCCCGGCTCTGCCTGGTGATGCGTCGCGCTGAAGTCCTCGTCGAGGGTCACGTTCGACGCCTCGAGCTGAAGCCGACCGCCCTCGGGCATCGCGTCTCTCGCGTTGACCACCAGGTTCATGAGCACCTGCTCCAGCTCTCCGCGGCCGATCCACGTGGCGCCGAGGTCCGCCGTTCGCGCACACGAGAACGCGATGTCCTCCCGAAGGAGTCGTGGAAACATCGTCTGCATTTCGTCCAGCGCGAGGTCGAGGCGGGTGAGCTCCGTTTCGGTTTCGTGGCGGTGACTGAAGGAGAGCAGCTGGGACACGAGGTGCCTCGCGCGCTCGGCTGCGCCGTTGATCGCCACCAGCCCTCGCTTGTTCGGGTCTTCGTCCGGCAGCCTCCCCACGATCATCGAGCCGAAACCCAGGATCACCGTGAGCAGGTTGTTGAAGTCGTGCGCGATACCGCCAGCCAGTCGGCCCACCGCCTCCATCTTCTGCGCGTGCCGGTATTGCTCCTCGAGTTGCTTGGTCTCGGTCACGTCGAAGATGACGCCGATCACAAACTGAGACACGCCGTCCGGATCACGAACGGCGAGGGCGTGGTTGAGCAGCCAGACGGTGCGGCCGTCCTTGTGGATCATCCGGTACGTGTGTTTGGTCGTCTTCGTCGACTCGCCAGGCTTGTACTGCTCCTGCAGCTCGACCACCCGGTCCCGATCGTCGGGGTGAAGGCGGCCCCGAAAGAAGTCCGGGTTGTCGACGAATTCTTCGGGCTCGTACCCGAGCACGTCTCTGACCTGCGGGCTGATGAACGACGCCGCGCCCGCTTTGTCGAGGCCCCGGTAGTACGTGACGGCGGGGATCTGCTCGACGAGGGTTCGGTACTTGAGCTCCGTGGCGTCGCGCTGTGCCTTCGCGTGCCACTTCTCCACGACGGCGCCCAGGTGGTGTGCGATCACCGTCAGCAGAGACAGCTGCTCTGGCATCGCGTCCCAGCTCGTCTGCGCGTCGGTACCTGCTGTGCGCATGACGCCTACCCAGTAGGCCAGCTCCTCCGAGCATCGGTGCGCGACGCCGCGCACGTCGGAGAACGTGGTGTCTCCTCGGAGTCCGAGCTGCTCCGACGTGATGTCGGCGTGGCGGGTTTCACGGTTCGCGTCGAGCAGCCCTCGGACAAACGCGGGCATGTGGGTCGGCACGATCTCGGCGGGCTGATCCACGCTCCATGCGACGCATACTTCCTTGTCGCCCGATCCTGTCCTGCCCTCCACCCAAACGACGGTTTGTGCCGCGCCGGTCATGACACCCGCCGTGGTCGCGGCGAGCTCGCAGAGGGAGTCGAGATGCTGGACGCCTCGCGCGTCCGCGACGAAGCGACTGAGGAGCTCGAGGCTCGTCTTACCGTGGGCCATGGGTCTGTTCTCGAGCTTCGCTCTCGCCTACGCCGTCACGGCGTCGTCTGTTGCGCGATGGTAGCCCGGCTGGTCTGCCGAACGGCACCCCCAACGAGAATTCTCGCCTCGAATCACGCGTCACGCGTGGAGCGCATGTGCCTGAGCTCCATCCCCGGGAACCGAGACTGACGCGGCTCGCGGAGCGCCTCGCGGCACCGTGTTAGAACAGCGCGATGGCGCAGAGCGCGAGCCAGCAGGTGGCGGTCGTCGACGAAGAGAACCGCTTCCTCCGGTGGACCAGTCGAGCGGAGGTCCACGCGAAGCGGCTCCCCCACCGGAGCGTGCAGGTCGTGATTCACGACCGCCGAGGCCGGATCGTCCTGCAGCGCCGGCACCCAGACAAGCTCACGTATCCGGACACGTGGGACCTCTCCGCCTCGGGCCACGTCGAGGCTTGCGACTACCCGGACCTTACGCGCCCGGACCACGAACTCGACGCCGTCTATGACGCCGTGGCGGAGAAAGAGCTTCGGGAAGAGCTCGGCGTGTCAGCGCCGCTCGAGCGGCTCGGCGCGTTTGGCCCCGAACCGAACGTGCACTACGAGCACCTCGTGTTCTACCGCGGCGTGCACGACGGGCCGTTTGTGCCTCAGGCCAGCGAAGTCGCTGAGATCCGCGCGTTTGATCCACCGGCCCTCCAGGCGTTCTTGCGGGGAAGCGAGAAGCGCACCCGCTCCCTCGAGTGGCTGCTGGCCTGGCTCTCTCGTCGAAGCGCCTGAAGCCGTCTCGCCGGCGCGGTCTCGAGAAGCATTGTTGTCGAGAAAGAGTTATTGAGAATGATTGTCATTCTTGATTATGCGCGCTATCCCCAAGGAATGAAGCAAGATGGGTCCGGGCCAACCGCGGGAACGAGCCCGCGCCGTCGTCTGGACGTCGTGGCGCTCACGACGCTCGCCATCGTGGCGCTGCGCTGCGGCTCGGGGGAGGGAACCCCGAGCGTGAGCGGTGACGAAGCGCGCGCGCTCCTGCGGAGCGTCGTGACCCGGGTCGTGGAGCCCACGCACCTCCGGTGCCTCGAGGAGGCGCGCGAGCTCGAGCGGCTCGCGGACGTGCATCGGCGCGAACCGACGCCCGCGCACCTCGACCGTGTTCGGGAGGCGTGGCGCTCGACCGCGCGCGAATGGCAGCACGCAGAGCTGCTCCAGCTCGGTCCGAGCGCGAGCGTTGCCCGGCCGGGCGGGCTGGGCATTCGAGACGAGATCTATTCGTGGCCCACGTCGAACCGGTGCCGGGTCGACGATGCGCTCATCGAGCACGCGTACGAAGACCCTGCTGCCTTCGCCGATGAGATTGTCATCGTCCGAGGGCTCGACGCGATGGAGCACCTTCTCTTCAACGAGGACACTGGAAACGCCTGCCATCCGGCCCACCCAATCAACGAGAGCGGCGCGTGGCCGGCCCTCTCTCCCGATGCGTTGGCGACGCGCCGGGCGAGCTATGCGGCGACGCTCGCGACGCTCGTGCGGGAGGAGGTGGAAGGGCTGGCCCGCGCCTGGGACGCGCCGGATGAGGGTTTCTCCACCGCCCTGATGACCGCAGGGCACGGGTCCCCGGTCTTCGACACGCCCGACGAGGCGCTCGATGAACTTCTCGTGGCGATGTTCTATCTCGATGTCGTCGTGCGAGAGCTCAAGCTGGCGCTCCCGTTGGGATTTGGAGTCTGTAGAAGAGGCTGCTCGGGTCAGGTCGAGTCACATGCCTCGCACGCTTCGATCGCCCACGTCGCGTCGAACCTCCGCGCGTTTCGCTGGCTCTTCCTCGGCTCGCGTGAGCGCGAGCCGGCGGTCGGCTTCGACGACTTGCTGATCTGGGTCGGCGAAGCGGAGCTGGCCACCCGCATGGTGCGGCAGATAGACGAAGCGCTCGCCCTCGCAGAGAGCGTCGAGCAACCGCTTCCCGCCGTGATCGAGGCGGAACCCGAGCGGGCATTCGAGCTGCACCAGGCCGTCACCCGGATCGTCGAGGACCTGCGCGGACCGCTCGTGACCGCACTGCGGCTGAGCGTGCCCTCGGGCGTGGGCGGCGAGACCGACTGAGACGGCCGCGGCGTTCACACTTCTTAACGCTCTCGGGTCTGGTCGGGCGACCGGCGTGGCTCTAGGCACCAAAGATGAAGAACGTCGGCGGGGCGGTGGTGTTGGCTACGGTCCTGGGCTTTGTCGTCGCCTTACCGTGTGCTCGAGCGGAGCTCGACGTGCTCTCACTCTTCGAGGGACGCTACGCGTTTGCGGGCGGCGAGCGGGAAAACAGCCGGCTCGAGCTGGCGATCGACAACGTCGTCGACCGGCTGAATTTCTTCATTCGAGACATCGCTCGAGGCGAGATCCGACGCTCGCTGACTCCCGAGCCCCGCATTCGCCTCGAGGTCGTCGAACCGGGGCGCGTGCGCGTCTCTCTCGGATCCTGGGGTCCGATCGACGTGCCCTTGGACAACCGTGTGCGTCGCGTGACGGGACCGGACGGGAGCGAGACGCGCCTCCGGGGCACGCTCTCCGGCGGGCGAATCGTGTTGGTCCAGGAGTCCTCGCGAGGTCGCCGTGAGAACTGGCTGACGCTGAGCCCCGACGGCCGTTGGCTCTTTCTGCAAGTGCGGATCGGCGCCGACCAGCTGCCAGACGACATCCGCTATACGCTTTCCTATCGCCGTCGCTGAGCGGGGCCCGAGAGAGGTGAATACCCAAGCCTCTGACAACGCTCGGTGAGCGGGCCGCCACCGGACGCGCTCCGGCGACCGGTGCCGTCGGCCCGCGAAGTCGGGCCGACGACCGGGGGTCTGAGCGCTTCACTCCGCGACGATGCTGCAGTCGCGGAGGCTGGGTCGGTTGAAGAAGCTCTCGACCCGACCGGTGACCGTGACCTCGTCGTACTGAGTCAGGTCGACCGACGTGGGGCCGTCGTCACCGAACGCGCACATCACCGTCTCGTTGAAGGCTGCGTCGCGTGACGCGACCAGGGTGATGTTGTTCAGACGTCCGTCCATGCTCGTGCTGTTCATGTAGAGGCCCGTGACGGTGCGCGTGGTGTTCATCCAGGTGTCCTCGTCGGCGGTGAAGCCCTCGCGGAGCGCCGCGACGGTGACGGTGTCGCCGGGGGCCTCGGCGGCCGGTGCGCTCGGAGCCGGAGCGGCAGGCGCGGGCTCCGCGGCAGGCGCAGGCTCAGCAGCCTCGGGCGCGGGAGCCGCGGCCGAGGGAGGTGTCTCTTCGACGGTCGTGTCCTCCGCGGTGCCGCAAGCGGCGAGGGAGAGGGCCAGGGAAACGAGCAAGGTCTTTGTGGTCATGGTCGGTACATCCTTTCGACCGAGACCTTGGCAAGGCTCATGCCGAGCTTCCCCGCCGCCTCCCCGCACGCCTCCGAGGCACGCCGTCGACGTTCTCGTCACCACTGTCAGACAGCCCTGTCAGAGAGCTCTGTCAGAGAGCTCTCTAGGAAGCGCTGTCGGCCCTCGCGCTCAGCTGCTTCTGCCGCATGAAGAGATACACCGCGAAGCCGACGGCGACCCCCGGGACCACGCCGAGCAGCGCGCAGATCCAGCCGTGCCGGATCTCGTGGGCCTTGGCCTCGTAGGCGATCCACGCGGTCAGGATCAGCCAGCAGGAGACCGCGTCGGTCGAATAGCCGGACGCCAGCGGGTTGACGAATCCCCCCGCGAAGGCGGCAACCACGTCTCCTCCTTCGATCGCGAAGGGCAGGGTGTAGAACGTGAAGACGAGCATGAAGATCGAGGCCGCGAGCGTGATCGCGACGCGGAACAGAGTGAGGTTCATTCGGCTCTCCGTGCGAGGCGGGAAGGGGTCACGCCGCGGCCGGCATGTGCTCCGAGAAGAACGCCAAGACCCGCGCCCATGCGTCGGCCTCCGTGGACTCGTCGTACTTGGCGTACATCGGCGGTAGGTGAGCGCCGAGTCGAAACGCGGCTCCCTTGTGGTCGTTCATGAACGAATGCCCCACGCCGGGGTGGATCAACACCTCGTGGGGCACATCGAGCTCCTTCAAGTGGCGCCGCAGGCGTTTGGCATGTGAGGTGAACGCGCGGTCGTGCTCCCCATACTGAGCGAGCGTCGGGCAAATCCCGCGCAGGCGCTCCGCGCGCTTGGGCACGTCGCCGTAGAAGGGCGCCGCGACCGCGTACTGGTCATCGGCCGCGGCGATCAAGGCGAACCCCCCGCCCATGCAGAAGCCCATGACGCCGATGCGGTCTTCGTCGACGTCGTCCCGCTGCGCCAGCGTACGCCGCGCGGTCGCGATCAATTCGTGGGCCTCGCCCTTGCCGCGACCCGAGGAGAGCAGGGTGCGGACGACGCAACCCACGCTGCCACCGCCGTAGAGGTCGGGCGCGATGGCCACGTAGCCCGCGTCCGCGAAGCGCTCGCAGTGGCGGCGCGTGTCCGGGCGGAAGCCGGTGATGTCGTGGATGACGACGACCCCAGGGTGTTTGGCCGGCCCGGCGCCGGGCACCGCCAGCACGGCGACGCGCTCGCCGGAGGCACAAGGGATCGTGATGTTTCGGACGTCGCTCATGAAGCCGGAAGAGTATCAGGCTCGCCACGCGCGGCCGGCGCCGCTGCCTGCGGCGCAGCGCTGCCCGCGCCTTGGAGTCCCGCGCCACCCTCTCGCTGGCAGGTTCGCCGAGCTCCCGCGCCCGCCGGCGACCCAGCGGATGGCGCGCTGCGGTATGATCGAACGGAGGTGACGATGCTGAGGGCGACGCGAGCGATCTTGTTCTCGATCACGATGTTCTTTTCTGCGACGGCGCTCCTGGTCGGCTGCGGGCGATCGAGCTGCACCGGCTCGGAATGTCGCTGCCCCTCTGGAGGCTGCGCGTTCGAATGCAGCGGGGCGTCTTGCGACTTCACCTGCGGAGCCGACGCGACCTGCGATCACGCCTGCCCCGATGGCAACTGCCAGATGCAGTGTGACGGTTCGGACAGTTGCGTCGTCGACTGCCCTGGGGGCGGGTGCCAGGTTCAGTGCAGCGGTGGCCGCGAGTGTCGGATCACGGGGTGCACCGAGAACTGCCAGTTGCAGTGTGGCGGCGCCACGGTCTGCGAGAACTCCTGCACCGAAGCCAGCTGCCAGACGCAGCTCTGAGCCACTTCGCGCCTCAAACGAAGCCTACGGTTGGGAGAGGTGACTCGCGATCACCGGCTCGACCAGTTCGTCGACCAAACGGCGAAGTGACGCATCCCCTGTCTTGGTCCACCGGGCGGACCACACTTCGATGCAGATCCCGTGGGTGACCACCGATGCCCGCCACGCCACCGCGTCACGCGCTTTGGCGGAGAGCGACGCGTAGCGGGGGTCGCGCCCGAGGCCGCCCGAGAACCGTCGTCGCAGCGCGACCCAGTCGGGCGTGGCGGCGTGGGTCGTCAAGAAGAGCGCCTCGTAGAGCCGAGGCTCGTCAGCGCAGAAGCGCACCATCGCGAAGGAACCGTCGAGCAGGGGATCGTCGCCCCCGGTCTCATCGACGTATGTGATGAGCATCGCGATGATGCGCTCTACGACCGACGCCACGAGCGCGGGCATCGAGTCGAAGTACGAGGAGACCGGGGCGGTCGAGGAGTCGAGTTCCTTGGCGACGGAGCGCGCGCTGACCGCGGCGAGGCCGTCTCGGCGGGCGACATCGAGCGCGGCGTCGAGCACCGCGTCCCGAGAGTAGCGGGGCTTGGGCGGCATGGTGCCTTGTACCACGGCGACTTGACTCCGTAGGCGCGTTATGTTACAGCTGTTATCTAACGAGCGTCATGGTAGCGGGGAATCAAATGAGCACGAGCGCACAGGACACCCAGGTCGACGAGGTTCGACTCGTCGAGCGACTTCTCACCGAGTACGGCTCGAGTCACAAAAACGCGACGAACAAGTTGATCCACTGGTTTTGCGTGCCCGCGATCGTCTGGTGTGTGATCGCGCTCCTCTGGGCCGTGCCGACGCCCGCCGCGTTCGCCGCCGTGCCGCTGCTCAACTGGGCCACCCTCGCGCTCTTCGGCTCACTCCTCTACTACATCTACATGTCGCCTCCGCTGGCGGTCGGCTTCTTCGCGTTCGCGGCAGCCTGCATGGGATCCATCGTCGCGTACGAACGGACGGTGCCGTTCTCTCTGGCCGCGTTTGCCACGATCGTCTTTGTCGTCGCGTGGATCTTCCAGTTCATCGGCCACAAGATCGAAGGCAAGAAGCCGTCCTTCTTCAAGGATCTTCAGTTCCTCATGATCGGCCCCGCTTGGCTGATGCACTTCCTCTACCGCAAGGCCGGCCTGGCCTACTGAGCCGCTCGCCCCGCTGCCGGCTGGCACGTGCGCATCGCCAACGGCGCGCGCTCGTGTGAGAGTGGCGCTCGAGATGAGCGACGACATTTTCTCGAAGCAGGCTTGGCGCGTCGAAGGGGCTTTTGGACTCGATCGAATCGAGCGTGGAGACCACGAGCCCGGTGAACCGGGGCCGGGCGAAGCACGCGTTCGAATGCGCGCGTGGAGCCTGAACTACCGCGACCTCCTCGTCGTCACCGGCGGCTACAACCCCCGTCAAGCGCTGCCCCTCGTGCCCCTTTCGGACGGCGTGGGGGTGGTCGAGGCGGTGGGCGAGCAGGTGACCAGGGTCGCCGTCGGAGATCGGGTCTGCCCGTCCTTCACGCAGACTTGGATGCGGGGCACCGTCGACGCCGCTGGGCTCAGAGGCACCCTCGGCAGCCCCCACGACGGGGTCGCGTCGGGCGCTCGATGTTTCGACGCCGAGGGCCTGGTGCACGTGCCCTCTTACCTCACCGACCGTGAGGCCGCCTCGCTGCCGTGCGCCGCGGTGACGGCCTGGAACGCGCTCTTCGAGGCGGGTGACGTCGGCCCGGGTCAGACCGTCCTGGTCCAGGGTACCGGGGGCGTGTCCAGCTTCGCCCTTCAGCTCGCGCAGCTCGCGGGCGCCCGCGTGATCGTGACGTCGAGCTCTGCCGCGAAGCGCGAACGGGCTCAGGCGCTGGGCGCCTGGAAGACGCTCGACTACACCGCCGACGAGCGGTGGGGCCGTACGGCCAAGAAGCTCTGTGGCGGGGTCGATCACATCATCGAGGTCGGCGGGGCGGGCACGCTCGAGCAGTCCCTACAAGCCGTCCGGCCCGGCGGCACGATCAGCGTGATCGGGATTCTCGACGGAGCGGCGGCGAACTTCGCGCTCACCCGCGTGCTGATGACAGCGGTCCGCCTTCAAGGGGTGTTCGTGGGCTCGCGCGCGATGTTCGAGCGTCTCAGCGCCGCCCTCGAGGTCGCGCAGCTGAGGCCCGTGCTCGACGACGCGCCCTTCGGGTTCGGCGAGCTGCCCGCGGCGTTGGAGCGCATGCGGGCCGGTGAGCACCAGGGCAAGATCACGCTCGCGGCCGGGTGAGCGCGCTCAGACGGGCTGCACACCGACGACCTGCGCATCGACGACCTGCGCATCGACGACCTGCTCACGCGCGATCTCGATCGAGCTCTCTCCACCCACGCCCGCCGGTCACCAAAAAAAGAAAGTGACTTGTCACTTT
>Ga0114933_10001474_pt1 | contig 26120 bp, 21 predicted proteins | sample 4SBtaG_FD_89691 | JGI IMG/M metagenome (GOLD analysis project Ga0114933, IMG submission 89691) | Deep subsurface microbial communities from Kolumbo volcano to uncover new lineages of life (NeLLi) - 4SBTROV12_W25 metaG | ecosystem: Environmental > Aquatic > Marine > Volcanic | place: Kolumbo... | reverse complement strand
GATCTTCACCGGGTCACGGGTCGCGTATGCAGTCGGAAAGCACACACAAGGATTCCATTGGCTCAATTCATGGAATACGAAGCTGAATGTTCCGGTGAGAGCCGTTTTAGCTCAGTCCTTTCCAATTCTGATGCTAGTCGGGTGCTTTGGGATGATGAAAGCAGACGGTGGTTCCGGGCCAGTTGATGGATTTACATTGCTCGCGCTGTTTTCATCGCCATTCTTTTTGACCTTCTCGCTGAGTGTGGCAGTGGTTTTCTTTGTACTAAGAGAGCGTGACAAAGAGACGGCTAGGCCATATCGAACGCCCGGATATCCCATCGTGCCCGGGATCTTTCTCGTTGCCATGGCGTTTATGCTCTACCGCAGCATTACTTATTTCGTTGGTGAAGTGCAGAGCAAAGACCTGATGAGTTCGTCGTACTTTGTAGCGGTGCTGGGATATACGGCAGTAATGATCATATGTGGATTGATCATTGCACTGCAGCGAGAAAAGTCGCCGATGTCAGCTGACGAGGTGCCGAGCGAATGATGCTATGGCCACCGCGGGGCTCGGCGCAGCCGAACCCGCAGGGTCTGTTGGCAGCACGCCGCCCAATGCTATAGGCGCTCGGCAATATCCGCCTGCCACTGCGTGAACCCTTCGGCCATCACGTGCAGTTCTGCAAACTCTGTCAAATCCGATGTAATCTGCTCACGCTGCTCATCCGAGAGCACTTCAGTCGCCTTGTATCTGGTCGGGTCGCAGCTGGCACCGGCGGCAAGCTGCCTGAACAAAAAGATCCGGTCATACTCGCTTCGCAACTGCAAAGCGCCAATCACGTTCAGAGCCGCACTGAGCGACTCTCCCTGTAGAGGGTATCCATGATGAAGCTCTACCAGTTCCATTCCGTAAAACCAATTTGGGTCCCGATGCCGAAAGTCACCACCATAAATCTGCGCAGCTTCAAATCCAATTGCGTGAATCACGTTACTTAACAGCGCCATGGCATGGCGATTGAAGTACTTGGAAGTAATGCTCTTTGCCGCCTTTTTACCAATCGACTGCAACAACCACATTGCGCCGCTGGCAACCGGATTCACTCCAGAGGCAAACCGGCTCGCATAAAATGCGGCACTGGCATAGTTCATGTAGGGTTGAGCCTTCTTGTAAACACCATAGGCATTCACCGCCGTCTTCACGTAAGAATACAAGCTCTGAATGTTCATCTGTTTCACATTCAGTGGCAGCTCGTCCACGGCAACCATCATCTGGATGCATATCCGCCCGGCAGCGACCAGGATCTGTTCCGAACTGGTTTCAAGCAGCGGCGATTTAGAATCGGGCTGGTAGATCCTGGCAACACGATTCGCTAGCTCCATGGCTTCGTCGCGAAGCAGCTCTAGCTGCACTTGCCCATCAATGGAATAACGATTCGCCAAAATCGCATCGAATATCCGCTGAGTCTCTGCGTTTAGCAGCTCCAGCGTCTCAGCATCTTTTTCCGCTAACTCTCCCGCGGTAACTTGCTCCCCCTGGATAGACACATCAATCGGCTCGGGAAACTCAGCCCAGCTGTGATAGGTCACCAGTTTTTCGGTCAACCTCTGCTCGCGCTGATCCAGCTGCCGTACAGCTTCATCAAACGCAACTTGTTGTTTTTCAAGCTGCGTCTCCCATTCAAGCAGTGGATCCGCTGCCTTTCCTAGCTTCGCCATGATGCGACTTTGAGGATGCGTCGAAAAACGACCGCGGATCAACAGTGAGCTCAGCACAACGATGAAACCGCCTGCCACCATCAGTGTTTTAGAAAGCGTATCCGGAACAAGGCGATCTTGGGCAATGAATATGCAACTCAGACCGCATAGGCCTATCAGCACACAAATCGTGATTCGAACCCACTCCGATTTCACAACAATGATTCCATCGTTTGGCGTAATTCCGAAAACTAGCTGAAACAAACGTTATACCGGGATCAAGACGGCGCAGTGCCTTTGAGCAACCCGATGACATCCCGCTTGACCTTTGGCCATGCAAGAGCAGCATAACAAACCACGCCCATCAATACCGATAGCAAAAGCACAACAGGCGTTGACCAGCCACGGCCTAGCAAGAAGCCTCGTAGGAATAAGACGTTGAGGCCCATCAGCATCGCGGCGGCCAACGGATGCATCAAATCAACAAGTAGCGGCTTGAGCCTCATCCCACACATGCTTAATGAGAAGATCATATATGGCGCAAACACCACCATGATCAACACCATGGAGTAGCCGACTGCCACGCCTTCCACAGTCCCTGTTGCGGGGTCAAGGAATTGCTTTCCCAGATAAAAGCCAGCTACCGCACCCTGCACCTGAAGCAAGGCAATAACGATTGCTGCCTTCATCAGTTGGTCGGCACGACCGATCGCGGCAAGCAAACTGCCATTGATATTGATCAGACCATGCACAGCAACGACCGGCGCGAGTGCCAGCAGAATTGAGGCTCCCTCAGTCCAATCTTCTCCGCCGAGGACTTCCACAAAGTCCGGTGCCACAGCGTATAAACCGACAGCGGCTGGAATCAGCAGTACACCGACAAACCTGTAAAACGATTGAGCCAATTCCTGAAGGGTCTTGATGTCCTTCGTCGCCGTGAGCCTCGACAGCCCCGGCAGCATCACTTGTGTTGTAGGATTCGTTACGAGTTGTACGGGCTTCATCATGACCTCATACAACTTGCTATACATGCCAATGAGTTCACGACCTTGTTTGGTCGCACCAAGCAGGACACTCAATACGACCTTATCTGCATTCTGACCTGCATAGAACACAATACTGCTTGTAGAGTAGTAGCCACCGAACTTAACGAGCGAACCGATCTTGGCCCTTTCAGGCCTGGTTGGTTTCCAGCCGGCAGTAAACCAACAACCCAGCACGACAATTGCCCATTCCACGTATTGCTGAAGAACCAGAGCCCAAATTCCCCAATCCAGAATCACTGCGGCAATTATGGCAGCGACAAGTCCTATCAACTGACCGGCAATACGAATTGCCGCAAGTCGTCCGAGTAACAGCTTGCGCTCCAGCACCGATTGATGTGTGAAGCTCATGCCAGCCAGAAATGTGGTGCCTGCCAACGCCGCACACACGCTGAGCAACTGGGAAGCACCGTACACACCCGTCAGCGCCCAACCGAGCAAGACCGTCACACCCGCTGCAATGACGGAGAGCACATTGGTCAACCAAAATAGTGCTGACAGCTGACTTTGATCCAACGAATCTTTTTGAACAGTGGCGACACTGATACCGAGCGTCGCAAACATGCGCGGCAGGGTCAGCAGCGGCAGTGCCATTCCAAAGATGCCAAAGGCCTCTTTGGAAATGTAACGTAGCAGAATTGCCAGTGCGCAAATCGTGAGAATCTGGGAGGACACTTGAGCGACTGTGACAGCCCGCATTCCACTGCGCACTTTTGTGCTGATGGCCTCCGCTAAATTACCGGACGGTTGTTCTGCCATACCGAGATCACCCAAACAACCCGTAACGGACTATACAGCGGATTGCACTTACGCCATCCTTCCAGCCGATTTTCTTGCCTTCTTCGTAACTGCGGCGGTCATAGCTGATCGGTCTCTCGAAGAACCGTGTGCCTCGTTTTTTCGCACGCCGAGATAACTTGGAGGTCATTTCAATTTCGATACCAAATCGATTTTCTCTCAGTGTTGGCGCGATTTCCTGAATGCACTCCCGGCGAAATAATTTGTAACACGTCTCCACATCTGTGAACTTCAGTCGCGTCATGAGGTTGCAAAACTTGCTGAGAAAGCCACAGGCAAGTTGATGCCAAAACGGCGAAATGCTGTCATCCCCGCCCGAAAACCGGCTGCCATACACAACGTCTGCGCGGTCTTCCACGATCGGCTGTAGCAGGTAACGAAGCTCAAATGGATCGTATTCCAGGTCTGCATCCTGTATAGCAATGACGTCACCGGTCGCGGCATTAAAGCCCGTGCGTAAGGCGGCGCCTTTGCCACGGTTTTGCTCGTGCATGATGATCGTGAGCTCCGGGTCGGATTCCATCTCCTCGAGTAATTCTCGTGTGCCGTCGGTACTGCCGTCGTCCACAAGAATCAATTCCAACGGCATGCCCGTCTCCCGCATGCGTTCCACCACGGACTCCACAGTAGCCACTTCGTTGTAGATCGGGATCACGACCGACAGGACAAAATCTTCCGGGATTACATAAATGCCACCGCGTCTGCACAGGTCTTCACCGAGCCGTTCGCGCAGCGATTCAAAGTGCCGGTCACCGCGATCGATCTCGCCGGATTCGGTTGCCGGTAAAGCCGCAACAGCTTCTGCAATCTGTTGCTGTTCTTGCCTGGTAAGTGCGTCGGACTCAAAGGGACGTTTCATATTGTGCGCTTCTTGATGCGAGTCAGGTTAAGGCGCAGCAGTGCGCACCCATGTTGTTCATCGGCCAGTGAGACGTCGAAAATTGACCCTCGTCTGAGGTCAGTCGAAGGCGATTTGGCGCTCGCTCCCATATCATTTTCAAAATGGAAGTCAACAAAGTACCTCCAAAAAGGTCGAAGAAACATTTTCTTAAAAGTTTGGTATAGGTTGCTTGACAATTTTGCTGTGCCGTTGAAAATGTGAGCGTTGTTACGACTTAATTGGTCGTGCCGCTGTCGATTCCAGACAGCGGCTGATTGAACGACGTCTGGCTTATCCTTTGATCAGTCGTTCGAGTTTTCATCAAAAAACTCGTTAATTGCGTGCGGGAAATGTGCGCGCTGACTGTCTCAAAAAATGAGCTCGATGGTCTCAGCCCGAGATCACTGTCGCTGGTCGTGACAAGGACACCTTAAGCAATAAACGCTTGGGGGGCGACGACTGAATGGATCGACAGTCGACCCGAACCTGTAACTTGTTGCGGGAACAGGTGGCTCGGAGGTCCCTCCCTCGTTTTTATGTTGGCATTGCCGTGCAGGGATCGCGCGGAACAGCCACCGGCGGTGAGACAAAAACTCGGACTGAGTCTCCCGCCATTTTTTATGCGCCAAACGATCGGTTTGTTCACACAAATCGGTATTATTCTCTACCCCCGAAGCGTTTCCCATGCGTCTACCACTGGCAATCTGCCGGCGCATGGTACAACATTTGGTTATGCCTGCAGCGCTCATTTCTATCGGTTCTAATCTCGGAAACCGGCAATCGGCCATTGATAATGCCATTGCCCAACTCCGCACACACGCGCATATCCAGAACGTTGTGCTCTCCAGCCTGCACGAGTCCGAAGCGATCGGCGGGCCAACCGGCCAGGACGTTTTTCTCAACAGTGCCGCTCTCCTCAAAACCACATTGCCTGCAGCTGAATTGCTCAGCGTGCTGCAACAAATAGAAAATGACTCGAAACGCACGCGTGAAATTCGCTGGGCTGCGCGCACTCTGGATCTGGATATTGCGTTATATGATGACCAAATCGTTGAGTCAGATTCGTTAACCATTCCTCACCCTCGCATGGTATCGAGAAAATTTTTTCTGCAACCGGCCGTCGAGATTGCTGCAAATATGGTCAACCCGCAAACAGGATGGACGCTTAAAGATCATCTCCTCCACTTAAACCAGGCCGCGCGGGAGTACATCCTGATCACCGCATCGGAAGATGAAAAGCTGCGGCTGGAGCTGGCTGTTACCAATCACCCTGTCGTTGAAAACTGCCAGCTGACATTTGCCGTTGCCCAGCCAGATTTCATGGTCAACGAAATACCAGAGAGCACGCGGCTTGCCATCATCGTCTCTCAAGAGGCACGCCAGTTGTGTTCATCGATTACAAATGTGCCCTGTTCTTTACCGTGGATTTATGTGACAAACAGCACAGCCTCTGTTGATGAAATCCTTGCTGCCATCCTGGCTTCCCAATAATTCCCGCCGCGACTGCCGTATGAATGACAGACGAATACAAATAATCGACACGGCAGTAGAGATGCAAGATTGGGTAACCAATGCAATTGGCCGAGTCGGGCTGGTGCCGACCATGGGAGCATTACATGAAGGGCACCTGAGTCTTGCACGAGAAAGTGTAGCCGCGTGTGAAAACACCGTGGCGACAATATTTGTTAATCCCACACAGTTCGCGCCAGATGAAGATCTTGACCAGTATCCCCGCACGCTTGATTCCGACCTAAACCAGCTTGATGCGATCGGGGTGGATGTCGCATTTGTTCCATCAGTAGAAACGATGTATCCCGACGGTGAACAGGTGACCATTCAGCCGCCTGCCGTTGCACGACAATGGGAAGGCGCGAATCGCCCCAATCACTTTTCCGGGGTTTGCACAATCGTAGAGAAACTGTTTCGCATCATTCCCGCCGACATCGCTTTTTTTGGCCAAAAAGACTTTCAGCAAACACGTGTGATCATGGCCATGGTTCGGCAGCTTGGAATGGACATCGATCTGCGGATGTGTCCAATTGTCCGGGAGCCGTCGGGGCTCGCCATGAGCTCGCGTAACCAGTACCTGACAGATCCGGATCGCAAATTAGCAACAAGTATTCACCGAGTGTTGTGCGAGGCTCAGGCGGCTGCTCAAGCTAGATCAGCGAGCCCGCAGGCCATTGCCTGGGAAGCAGAGACAAAACTTAAGGATGCGGGGATTTCTAAAATTGACTATGTTGCTGTCGTGGATCCTGACTCACTCGAGCCACTAGATACATGGCAACCACAATCGATTATGGTGGTTGCCGCATATGTTGGTTCCACAAGACTGATTGACAACATGTTTCTCACGTCATAACCCAAGTAATGCAGGTCGTCTGCGATCCAACACCTGAGCTCAAAAGTAGTCCGCTGTGCGCGAAACCCTGTTTGTCATACCTCACGAAGTTCTCGGCATTCCGATGTTTGGATTGCTCGGGTGGATTGTCATTGTCTGGCTAGTTATCGGCACAGGCTGGATGATTTGGTACCACAAACAGAAAAAACAAGCCGATAAAAACGATAGCCAGGCGCTGCAGAGCCCACTGATGTTTATCGTAATCGTCGCCCTGCTCTTTGGCGTTGTAGTTCCACTCGTCGAACCGCGGCATCCAGTTTCAAACGAACCGGTTGGCATGGCAATCCGCGGTTACGGATTATTTGTCTTGATGGGACTGGTTTGCGGCATCTCGCTGAGCGCCCATCTGGCCAAACGTCTAGGGCTGAAAGTTGAGCCGGTCTTTTCGCTCGCCGTTTGGTTGGTGATCTCCGGCATGATCGGCGCTCGGGCTGTTTACGTCATTCAATACTGGCATCGGTTCACGGCCAATGATCCAGCACTCGGCGAACTACTTGGCAGGATTGTCAACCTCACTCAGGGTGGGTTGGTCGTCTATGGATCTCTCATTGGTGGTAGCATCGGAAGCTGGATTTTCCTGCGCCGTAATAAACTACCGGTGTTGGATTACTTTGACATCATGATGCCGGCCATGATGGTTGGACTCGCCTTTGGTCGGCTTGGCTGTCTTTGCTTTGGATGTTGCTTTGGGGGTACCTGCAGCATTGACGATTGGCACTTACAATTTCCACCCGGGTCACCTCCGTATCGGGCTCAGATTTTCCGCGGTGAATTTCCACTGCTTCCAGAAATCGTGAAGCACCATACCGGTGCCGAGGCAAAAGTCATTCCAATGGGGCCGGATGGCTCTGAGGCGTTACTTGAAGTCACCGATGCCGGTGACTCAGATTTTGCGAAGGGCGATCAGTTGCTGTTTACTCTGGCCAGAACAGAAAACGGGTTCATTCCGGCTGACCAGTGGCCGATGATGTTCCATTTTGGGCTTGAAGATTCTGTGGTCGCCGAGCTTAAAAAGCGCGATGGCTCTCGAACCATTCCGCTGAAGTTGTCGGACTTGCCTGCTGCATCACTGCCCGTCAAGCCGGCACAGTTACTCTCGGCGATTTCCGCGACGGCCATCTGTATCTTATTGCTGATTTATTTGCCGCGACGACGGCGCCCGGGTCAATTGCTGGCGCTCATGTTGACGGTGTATCCCATTGTCCGATTCCTGTTAGAAAACGTGCGTAACGATGAGAAAGGACAGTTCGGTACGGACTATACGATCTCACAGTGGATTAGTTTTCTAATGATCGGCCTGGGAGTAGCGTGTTGGATCTGGCTACAACGCAAGGAAGTAGACCAAGCGTCTGCGTGATCGTGTTTCCGGTATGGCCTAACGCACGTCGAGCAAAATGATCAGCTTGGTGCGTGCGGGAGCTTCCGCAGCTTCTGCTATCGCTGGATTGGGTGTCGCGTTCTTTTGAGCTGGATTGTCTTTCGGATCATTCCCATTCAACTTTGAAGCATCCGACTGGGACGCAACTCTGAACCGCTGTGCTGGTTTATTCTGCTGATAAAACGACGTAGTCACCGCGACCTTTACATCCGCTGTTGAATCCAGGTCCTCTAACAACTGGTCGACTTGTTGCTGCGTTCCTTCAACAACCTGATGGGGGATGACGGTTACTTGTTTTCGCTTGGCATTAAGTGTATCGACGCTGCTCAGTTGGCGCTCATAGTTATTCAGTAGCTGCAAGGATGGCTTATCTGGGTTTGGTGTTGGTTTCTCGCCCTCGGCATCTTCCGCCACGGCGTTACTTTCTTCTGCTAGCTCTTTGCGGATCGTGTATTCGACCAGCGTCAGGTTGTTCTTTGCCAGCAGGTCACCCAACTGGGTAAGCTGTTCACGTGTGCACTGAATTCGTACTATCTGAGAGCCTTGAGTATCCCGGCTTATTGCCTTTTGAGGATCGATCGAATCCAGTTCCTCCTGCTTAGCTGCATTATTGGAAGAACCATTGGGCGGGGCAGTCCGATTTAGGGCCGCTCCAAATCCACCGCCGGCACTCCCGCCTTTATCCGCGAATGCCGCGTCTTGTGCTGAACGAGCATTTAGCCCTCCGGTGCCGCCTCCACCGATTGCTCCGCCCATTCCTCCCATGCCAGGCTGCACCTCACCACCGGCTGGCATGCTGTCTCCAAATTGCTCGGAGGATTCCGTCATGAAGGCCATTTCCTGGTTTGCTGCGGTTGCCATATCCGCAGTGGATTCCGTTTCATGTATGAGCGTAACGGCTGGCCGCTCGGTTCCGATAAACATCAATAGCGCTGTCAATGCAGAGGCTGCAGTTGCTGTAATGGCCAGGCTTAGCCATTGCTTCTTGTTCGATTGCTTCTTGTTCGACCTGCCCGTCTCCCGCAAAGTGGTCTGCGGCGGATCGGTGGGTTGTGAAGTTGTCGGTAGTGCTGATTCGATCCGTGACTTCAGCCGTTGTACAGTGTCTTCCGGCGCCACCAATGATGGGAGTGCCTGCCATGTCTCATGCAAATCTTGCAGGGATCCCAATTGCTCTCGCAGATGCTCGTCTTGTTCAAGCGCAGATTCAACGGCCGCACGTTGTGCGTCGTCAAGCTCACCGTCCAGGTAGGCACTTAGTATTTCTTCATTGAACGGCTGGTTCATTGGTCTTGTTGAACCTCCGTTAAATCTGGTGGGGTAATCGAATCATCCATCTGATGCTGCAACAAAACTCTCAGGGCCTTACGGCCCCGATGAAGGCGGCTTCGTACCGTCCCGGGTGGCAGATCCAGGATGGATGAAATTTCGTCATAGTTACATCCTTCCAGTTCCCGAAGCACGAGAACACTTCGCTGTTCATCATCAAGCGAATTCAACGCCTGATGCAGTTGGTGCGATCGCTCGCTGCGAAGCACTGACTCAAGCGGCTCCTCGGCATCCGATGCCACATCCTCACCAGCCAGCTCACGCCTTAGCTCCACTGATTGTTGAGGTTGGTTTTTCTTCTTTCGGCGGTGGCTAAGTGCCAAGTTAACGCCGATTCGATAAAGCCAGGTGTAGAACGAGCTGTTGCCCTGAAAGGTCTGTAACTTGGTGTAGGCCTGGAATAATGCGTCCTGCAATATATCTTCAGCCTCTTCTTGCGATCCAAGCAGGTAGGCCAGCGTGTTAAACAGCCGGTCCTGATACTTAAATGCAAGTTGTCCAAAGGCATCAGTGTCGCCATCAAGCGATGCGCTGATTAATTGCGTATCTTGTGACACGATTCTGGTACCTATGAATTGGACGGCCTGTACTCGTAAAAAGTTCCGAGCGTTACAGCTTTTTTTGATGCTGCCTAGAATGGCGATAACCACATCTTCCGTAGCGATCGGCCCCAAGTCAAACCAATGTCATCTCCTCGCAGGTGAATTGCATGTGATTTCAACGGCTGTTTGATTGGTTTGGTGACAAACATTGACAAGTTTTCCCCAATGAAAGAGTGTCTCGCCATTGGGCTTAAACCACTCGTTTTTAAGGCTCAGACCACTTTCTGTCTTAATTGCTTTATTCCGCCGTGCTAGCGGTTTACCTTAGTACGCCTAAGGACAACTCCATTTACGTCGCGTGTTACGGCATTGAACTCTTAATACCGTCGCGGCTAAACAAGCAAAGGATGCTAACTGCTATGCCAGGCGGACTTTTCGACGACTTTTTTGCAGAAGAAGAAAAAAACGAGGACTCGCTGCAAGCCGAGGCAGAATCCTCTGAAACAGTACCGTCTGACGAGGTTGAATCTCAAGAGGTATCAGAAGTTCTCGTGGAAGCTGCCTCACCTGATTTGGAAAAAGAACAGGAACCTCCTGTGCTTCCGGTTAACCGTATCGAAGCTCTGCTCCATTCCGATGAATCGTCTGAACCGACCGAAGAATCGTCTACTGCGGAATTGGAGGTTGCCGATTCAGAATCAAATACAGAATTGGAATCCGTCGACACCACGGAAGAATTCAACTCAGAGATTCCAGCAGCAACGACCGAATCAGCAAGCCCGGAAAGTGTCACGGGGGATGTCATAGACGATGTGATCGCGGCTGCTGAGGAGGACGCACCTGTGGCTTCCGAATTGGAATCCATAGCATCGCCACAACCGGTCGATGAGCCGTCCGCGGCAAGCGAACAGAGTGTTGATAGCTCCCTCGATGACGCGCCGAGTGAATCGCCCATGTCATCCGCTAAATCAGACGATGTCGAACTGGACCCCGCCGTGCTGGAAAAGCTCAACAACACGTCCAAGCCTTTCGAGCAGCGTTGGAACAGCTTGATCAGTACCACCAACTGGGAGAAAGGAGCCATCATTCAACAATGGCGTGAAGCGCTCATCGCCGATGACGCTCCTGTAACGGAATACTCTGACGATACCTGGGCACAGCGTGTTGGCGGTGTCAGTGGACAGCATGTTGGACGGCTGCGACGTGTGTTTGCTCGCTTTGGCCAGTCACACGAGGAATTCGGCGGCCTGTACTGGAGTCACTTCCACGCAACCATCGATTGGGATGACGCTGAGCTGTGGCTAGAAGGCGCAGTCCAAAATAAGTGGTCGGTCTCTCAAATGCGCGAGCAACGCTGGGAAGCAACCGGTGCCGATGCATCGCAGAAGCCAAAAGAAGAAGATATCACGCATTCGGTCATCGACGAAGATTATCTGGCACCAGCGATTGGGCGTGACGGCGGCAGACCTTACAAAGAATCCGACAGTCAAAACTATCAAGGATCAACCGGGCCCGTTTACGACGGACCAGACTTTGGTGATGGAAGCGAGAAGACTCCGACCGCAGCGTCATCAACAACCGGCATAGATGCCGTGCCTCGGGAAGTCGAAGCGGAATTTGGGATGGCAACTGCCGATGAAACGCCGGTGCAACCGTTTCGTGACTTGGCAAATTTGCCGGAGGATCTCGCCGAAGCATTCGACATGTTCAAGCTCGGTATCCTTCGACACAAGAGTGCACAGTGGGAACATGTTAAGCTGGAAGCAGTTTTGAGTAACCTGGATGCACTGAAGCAACTTGCTACTGCTCCATCGATGGACACTGGCGCTCCGTTCTAGTCGTGGTCGCTGGTAAACGATAAAAGCCAAACCACCTGGGAGTGCGTTATGCCGCCTGGATTCACAATTCGTCACGCCACAGAGGCGGACCGATGGGAAATCGCTGAGCTCATCTACATATCCATTAATCACTGGTATCAGATCCACGGCCGCGGTCAATTGTTCCAAGGTGGCCCGCACGTTGCGGACGTTTTCTTTGAAGCCTATGAATCGCTGGATCCCGGATGCTGCATTGTCGCAGAGTGCAATAACTCTAAACGCATTATGGGTTCGTGCTTTTACCACCCGCGCCCGCTTCACGTATCGCTTGGAATCATGACCGTGCACCCGAACCACTGGGGCAGCGGCACGGGCAAGAAACTACTCGACTGGATTATGGACTTCTCTCAGCAGGAAGATAAACCGCTGCGGCTAACTCAAAGCGCCATTAATCTCGATTCCTTTTCGCTTTACAACAAGGCTGGATTTGTGCCGCGACAAGCGTATCAGGATATGTTTATCGAGGTGCCTGAAAATGGCTTGGGTGTCACGTCTGACGGTGATTCCTGTGTGCGCGACGGGCGGCTGGAGGATGTGCAGCAGTTAGCAGCTCTTGAAAAGCGTGTTTCCGGAATTACTCGAGAGCGGGATTACGAGTTCATGATTGCGAATGAACTTGGATACTGGGGCTTCTCCGTCTACGAGTGTTCCGACAGTGGAGAATTACTTGGGTTTCTCGGCTCATGTGCTCACCCAGGTTGCACCATGATTGGCCCCGGTGTGTCCGACAATGAGTCCGTAGCCGAAAGCCTGCTCTTTCACAGGCTCAATGCATTTGCAGGCAAGATGGCCGTGTTCCTGATCCCCGTCGATGCTGAAAACCTCGTGCAGCGTTTGTATTCAATTGGCGCACGGAATTGTGAGCTACACTTTGCTCAGGTACTTGGCGATTGCCAGCCTTACGACGGAATCAACATGCCCACATTTATGCCGGAAACCGGCTAGCTGGCCGCCAATAAATTCGCGCCTAGCGATTAAAACTTCCAGGTCAAACCTGCGAAAGCACCGTGAAGAATCATGCTGCCGCCGCTGTCAATTGCCTGAGCTTCCGTTACACTGCCGAAACTTGCCGGTATCTGATCACTGGCAAGAGCGAGGCCTGAAACGAATACCGCTCGGTAACCGATTTGCAATGTTGCGGATTCACGAATTGGCATGGACATGTTGATATCTAATTCGCCTAGCATGGCGACATCGCCTTTGTATGGATTGTAGTTATAGCGACGCTCATCATTGGGATTCCCGTCGTCGTCGATAAAGCCATAGCCAGCCGGACCCTCAAGGCTGGTGTGCTTATCAATGGCATTGCCGTAGATGCCCGCTTTCGCTGCTGCTCCCAATTTCCATTCACCGATAGGCATGACAGTAGCCTCCGCTCCAACCTGAAATCCGACAAGATGATTGGTTGTGCCTAATAAGTAGCTGACTTCATCGGTGGAGCCCGTGAAAGTCTGGTCGGCTGTATCCATATGTAATGACAGGCCTTCGTGAACCTTGAAGTATCGGGCGCCAGCCATCCAGCTTACGCTAATGCCCTCGGCCTCCGTTCGTGCGCTAATCATGTTCCACTCGATGTTGTGATATTCAAACGAACGATCAAGGCGCATGAACACCGAGCTCGTCCCGAAGTTTGACATCGGAGTGTCAAAACCCCCATAGCTCAGTGTGCTGTAGTCGAGGGGCGAGGACAAACCAGCAGCATCGCTAATACTTGCTGACTCACCGTCAGAGAACAGGCCCCAGTATGTGATGCGATCTGAGAGGTCATGGTCTTTCCAGTGACGCGTAAGAGAAATCTCAAACCCGCCTCCGGCACCCTGTGATGCATCCCGTGTTGAAAGAGTAGAGCCGTTTGTGGCTGCTGCCAACAGTTGATCAGCGGCACGGTCACGGTTCATAACCAAGCCACGTAATCCCACTGACAGAGCGGATGTTTCGCCGCTGGTCGGTCGTTGGCCACGTAATATGTCACGACGTGTAGCATCGATTCGTCTCACATCGATGTCGTTATTTCGTGTTGGGTCAAAGTTGGGCTGCTCCGGCTGAGGCGGTAAAGCTTTTCGTCCGTTTGCCGTTTGCAGCACACCTGTACCGACGGGATTTGATGGTATTCGCTGCAGCTGTTGGTTCTGGCGAGCGACCCAGTCGGTTTCCGATGCTTCAATTGGCCGGTGGTTTTCAAGGTATGGGTTAAATAGAGCTGGTTCATCAGCTTTTACGATCGCACTGTTAAAAAATGTTGCTGCGACGAACAGGCTCATTGATGTGAAAATGTTAGCACGGCGCTTCATGACCATTTATCCCCTTACTCCGTTTTCGGAGTGTATCTTTTGCCCTCGTTGTGGACGTACGTTATCCGTGACAAAACACGTCGTCCGAGTAGCTACATCGACACTGGTTGTAGGGATAAATTCTCATAATCCGGCTATACCTATAGTTCAAACTGATTGTGGGTGTTACGACCGGCATGACCGGACCAAGCGGACTGGGGCAGCTGGCACATCCAACATGGCCGGCATAATCGGTATAACCGGACGACGGGCACAGGTAGCTGCGACGAGCCGCTCGATGCAATGGCAACATTCGTTCCCCGTAGGGGAATCAGAGGGCAGCCCCAGCGGTTGCCGTGGAGTCAGCAACAGCGATCGCAATGGCGACATCTGGAGATAAGAGGCTAAAAATAATTCGCCGCCCCGTAGGGGACGATGGATCTCTATGATCGCGGACCTATAGCTCGCGGGATACCCTTTTGGATCCCGCGTTCGTGGCCCTACGTCGCTGCGCTCCTGCGGGTTCGGCTGCGCCGACACTCGCGGTTGCCGTAGCATCGGGTTGCCCGTCCAATTACATAGCTACGCTAGCATGCTCTCTCAGATAACAAGCTCGCAGCAAGTACCTAACAACATGCGTCTCTGTTGTTATATTGAAGCCTTGGTTAGTTCATTACATATCAGGAGGCCCTTGAGGTGGCTGATCAGTTTGATCCATATCGTGAAGCACTCGTCTTTGAAGAACGAACCGTATGGCCAGCCGAATACGGCGGATTGGAAACGGGTACAAAGCTGGAGCTTGAAAAGGCTCTTCATGCAGGCGCCGAAGAATGCGCTAGCATCGAGTACATCCGCATCCACACCGGTTTCTGTCGACAAATCACTGTGACCGATGAAGACTACGATCGCGTCGGCTAACCCGTAGCGATTGGAAAGGCACCGGTACTGTGACCTCACAGCTTGAAACCGTGCATGTAGCACTTAGCGAACGCAGCTACGATATCTCCATCGGTGCGGGAATCCTCGTAGACATCGACAAATATGTCTCTGAATTCGACGATGTATCACACGTGGTCGTAATTTCGGATTCCAATGTAAGCGAGCTTTATGCCGGAACAATTTTTCGATTGCTCAGCAATGAAGTAAGCCGTGCAAACGTGCGGGAGGCCTATTTCCTGGTCGTCGATGCCGGTGAAGAAAGCAAGTCGGTTGACTGGCTCTCCACGCTTTGGCAATCACTTCTGGAAGTCGGCGCTGATCGCAAAACTCTCATTGTCGCTGTCGGTGGTGGTGTAATCGGCGACCTGGCTGGCTTCGCTGCTGCAAGTTACGGTCGCGGCATCCGATTCGTGCAGGTACCAACGACACTGCTGGCACAGGTAGATAGCAGCGTCGGCGGCAAAACGGGAATCAACCTGCCCAATGCTAAAAACATGGTTGGTGCGTTCTGGCAACCATTAGGCGTACTAATTGACACACAAACCCTCAGGACTTTACCGGCGCGGGAATTTTCCGCCGGACTGGCTGAAGTCATTAAATATGGCGTCATTCTCGATGACGAATTTTTCGCGATGCTTGAAAACAACATTGAGAGCATCATGCAGCGTGAATCAGACATCATGCAGCAGGTGATCAAGCGTTGCTGCGAACTTAAGGCTTACGTCGTTCAGGAAGACGAGCGTGAAACAACTGGGCTGCGAGCAGTACTTAACTATGGCCACACGTTTTGCCATGCCATCGAGTCGGTCACAGGTTACGGGCATTACCTACACGGGGAAGCCGTTTCAATTGGAATGCTCTGTGCTTCTCGACTTGCTGCTGCCATGGGGAGAATTGACAGCGAAGTTACCGATCGCCAGCAACGATTACTGGAAAAAGCCGGCCTGCCTGTAGCCATGCCGGATCTTGATCATGATGCTCTGATTGCAATCATGCGAAATGATAAGAAAGCAGAGCATGGAAAGATGCGATTCGTGCTGCCAACCAGACTTGGTCACGTCGAATTGGTTGGAGATGTCGACGAACAGGATGTACGCAACGCCATGCAGCCATCGGCGTAGATTATGCTGCGTCTGAACACCGATTGCTTTCTGAATCCACTCGCGCCAGCGCTTCAATCTCTTTCGCCGCTCGATCGTAATCACAAGCACCGTTAGAATCCGGCGCATACTGAAAAATCGTCTGACCAAAACTTGGTGCTTCGGCAAGCTTAATATTCTTGCGAATCCTTGTGTCCAACAGGCGGGCATGCTGCCAAGGTGATTCTACAGCCGAGGCCGTTTGCAGGAATTCGCTTACGTCGGATTCCACTTCTGCACATAAACGTGTCTTTGACTCTGACATGGTAAGCAGCACGGCCGCGAGTCGCAGGTCCGGATTAAGCCGCTTCGCCACTAAATCTGTCGTTTGCAGTAGCTGGCTTAAGCCGTGTAATGCCAGATAGTGTGGCTGCATCGGCAACAAAATGTCATCAACAGCTGTTAGGGCATTGAGTGTCAACAGTCCCAATGATGGCGGGCAGTCGACAATGATGTAGTCATACAAATCAAGGTAGGAGCGGCCGAGGGCATCACGAAGAATGAACTCTCGGCCAACCTCACTGGCCAATTCCATCTCCGCTGCGGCAAGATTTATGTTCGCCGGCAGTAACGCTAGTTTCGGTGTAATTCTGACCATGGCATCTGCCACGCTCGACTGTTGAGTCATCACGTCATACACCGATGCGTCATCTTCACCCAGGTGGATCCCCAAATGCAGCGATGCATGAGCCTGTGGGTCCAAATCCAGTATCAACACACGCTGACCGTGCTCGCTCAGCGCTGCTGCAAGGTTGACCGATGTTGTGGTCTTCCCCACTCCGCCTTTCTGATTGATGACAGCGATCTTGCGCATTTGAAATCCCGATTGTGTCTGCACTACGCTTGCTTACCATAGGCGTTGGCAAGGGAAGCGAGGGATTATAGTCCGGAATCCAATGCGAGAGCCAGACGAGTAAGCAGGTAAAACATCTAGGCACCCTTCGTGACAGTGGGTATTTAGGTTAAAACGAATATTCCATCATTTGCGCAGCCATTGTGCAAAACCGGCTTTTACGAACCAGAGATGAGACACCACTAATGCGTCTGATCGGATCCTTTACTGACCCGGACCAAGCTACTCGTTTCGCTTCCTTTTTGGAAGTTGAAGGGATCGATGCTCGCGTCACCGATGCGGATGCTGAAGGTGAGGAAACTACCGTTTGGGTGCTCGACGAGGATCGGCTCGTAGACGCACGTGCACACCTCCAGCAATTCCTGACATCGCCAGACGATGCAATTTATGTAGATGCGGTTAAGCAGGCCGTCGAATTGCGCCTTAAAACTCGCCTCGAACATGAGGCAATCCAAAAAGAATTGCGCAAGCTTGAACAGGATGTAAAGCAACAGTGGGCTGCGCAGGTGCCATCTCAATTCAACTTCCCGCTAATTCGCATGCTGCTGATCATCTGCATCGCGGTGCATGTCGTGGGTATGTTTGGTGATGAGCAAAACTCTGGCCAAGGGGTTTCAATTGAGAGCACGCTCCTGTTCAAGGATTTCAAGGGTGGGCCAAGCATTAAGAGTAACGACACGTCGGTGCGTCTGAGCGATGCCTTTTCAGATATCAAGAAGGGTCAAGTCTGGCGGCTGGTCACACCTATTTTTGCTCACAATAAAGGAGGGTTGTTACATATCCTTTTCAACATGCTTTGGCTCTATCAGCTGGGTCGTATTCTCGAACATCGATTTGGCACTCCGATAATCGGACTGCTCGTTCTCTTTAGCGCTGTGTTTAGCAATCTTGCACAAGTGCTTGTTCCGATTCTTTTCCTCAATGAATCGCTCATGCCGTTTGTAGGAATGTCCGGAGTCGTTTACGCCTTGCTGGGATTCGCCTGGTTCAAATCGAAATATGATCAGCGTAGCGGGCTTGGGCTACGGGAAGAAATCTTCTTTTTCATGCTGGCTTGGATGGCGATAGGGTTTTTGGTCCCCAGTTTGAACGTTGCAAACTGGTGCCACCTTGGCGGGTTGGTCGCCGGAATCGCTTTCGCCAGGATCCACCGTAGCCGGTAGTCGATCGCCGGTCGGCTCGATGCCATCAGGGAGTTCTGAGATGAGCAAAGATAAATTCTTAGTCACGTTCATCTTCGGTGTCGCTCTAGCCGCCGGTATTTTTGCGTGGGTCTATCAATACAACAAGTCGCTGCAAGTACTCAACTGGCTTGGTCCGAATCAAGCGCACCTGGTCACCAACGCTGAGGCTGTCGAGCTATTGGAATTTGATGAGGATAATAGCAATGTGCTGGAATCGGTTCAGCTGATGCAGCGGGATTGGCCTGTCTCCAAGAAAACCAACATCACGAATTGGAAAGGGCTTGTACATGCCCGGTATATGCTCAGCGTCGATGTCAGTTACCAGTGGGAACAACCCGTTGCCGACGACAGAGACACTCAGTGTGCGTATGCATTGAGATTCCTGCCCAACCAACCGGAATCGGGCTCATTGGTCATCGGTTTTGACCCAATACGTCGGGTTGCTGTCTGCGGATCAAAGATTGTTGCGATGGGTGAAATGGCGGACCAGCTCACCAAATACCTTTTCGAAACAACAGATCACTGATTTCAACCGTATAATCACAGGTTGAAACAAATAACCCCGCGCTTATGTGATCCAACTATTAATGGCACGACGCATTCCATCAAACAATAGCGACAAGCTGAACGCAGCGGGCCTCGATGGCAACGGTGAGCTTCAGTTAGATCGTCGCTCCTTTAATGCCGGAACTCTTGTCGCCGGGACGAGTGCCTTGGTAGGCACTGGTGCTGACACGGCCGCTCAGGAGGAGCCCGAGGTAATCGTTGTTGATGATTTCAAACGAAACGATACCTTCTATCACGGCGACATGTGGGAATCTCTCAATCCGGGGTATTGGAAGGTCCAAGATAATTCACTGCGGAGGCGTGTCCGAACACGAGGCGACAGAGCGCGTGCCACCGGTTTTCCATATCACTACCGCACACACAACCGAAACAATGGCGTCATGGATGCCGAGTATATAACGCGGCCACCGTACGGCATGATCTGGCGTAGAGACTGGCAGCTTACCGGTGCGTACAGCATTATCGCGAGATTCGAAGTTCTCGCATTGCCAACAGAAACCCCAGGTTTTGATACCAGTCCCGGACAAGCTGTGATGGGTATTTGTTTTGGGGCCAACACGACGATGGAAAGTTGGACGGGCGGTGCAAAACGCGGAGACGCCTGTTGGTTTGCTGCCGTACGCGACAATCAGACGTTTGGTGTTTACGATCATGCAAAAGATACGCCAACCACCGCCACGGCAAACAGTGAGTCCGAATGCCCACAACTAAAGGCCGGTGATCAGGTGGTCATCCAGCTTACCGTACGCCCTGAAGATGCTGTGTCAGCAAGTGTGACCGCGGAATTACGGATCGGGGACGAAGCGGTCACGGTTGCTTGTGACGACGTGCAGCAGGATCTGTTTGCGCACGGCTACTTTGGTCTGGTCTCCCGCGGATTGCTGGACTTTAAAGTAACTCAACTCGATTTGATACCGTTTGATAATACACCTCTCGACGTGGAGTTAAATCAACTGCGGCTGGCCATTCCGCTTGGACACACGCTGCAGCAGGACGATGACGGCAATTGGGCGTGTCGATTCGTTACTGTTATGCGTGACAACGGTGATGAGACGGAAATCCGAATTAGCACAGAAGAGAAGCCAGCCGAGGGGTGGGAAGCAGTCCCGGCTGCCGGTTCTGCGCCGATCATTACAAATGATTTTCGCCGAGCCACGAGTATCGTCGACGTGACGCTTCCGGCTAACCCTGGTGAAACAGATTTGTATTACACGATCTGGAAAGACGGTGAAAACGTCACCCGTGATCCAAGAAGTGGATACCTTGGCCAAAAGGACTACGTCGGCAGGCTGCCACAGCTCTCTGCGCCATATCGGCTGTGTGGCTTGAGCTGTCATGCGATACACGGTCAGTTCGACGGCGGCAATGCCGGAAAGTTCCAGGAAAACTGGGTCCATGACCAGCCGGCACTTTCGGCATACGAACATCTGGACGATTACAACTTTCAAATCATGGTCTGGGAAGACGATATCTGGTATCTGGAGTTATTGCTCTACACCACCAGTGTCGACGACGCCTACCTGCAGATCATGACCGCGATTGCCGGGCCGACGTCCCGTTGGCAGGTCATGCGCCACTGGAACGTCCTGAATCCCGGCGACCATGATTACGGAATGGATGACGTGAAGGGACCCGAACAGATCGCAATCCGTAATCGCGATAACCTTGGACAGGACCCGGCCTATATGGGCCGTAACTTCCAGATTGTTCAGCACCTGGTTCGTGGTGAGGAGAATCCGTCGGCCACTGAAAATCCAAAACGCTGGGCTGCATGGAAGATGCCCAACCAGGACTTCACCCTGATGATGATCGACGCCCGGTTGTGGCGGAGTAGTCAGGATACACATATTTGGGCAACGGAAGGCTGGGGTGGTGATCGGGATATTTATGATCGAACCGATCCGACCCGCAGTTTATTAGGCGAAGCACAATTTGCGTGGCTGCAACAAGTAATCACCACGGACACGTCGCCCATGATCCTGCTAACGGGTCTAAACGGGATGCATACCGTTTGGGAGCCTTCCCCCAAGCTACAGCGAAATCGAGTCGTTGCGGATTACGCTGGATGGGTTAAAGCCGGTTGCGATCGTGTCATCGAACTGCTTGCAACTCGCGACGGCGTCGTCAGCGTTTACGGCGATGTGCACAATGGTTGCATCATGACCAATACAGACCACAATTTGATTGAATGCTCATTCGGCCCAATTGGGCGAACTGGCGGCCGACAGGTAAAACCCGGTTTTGGTCGCACGATGGTAGATCACGATGAGCGGCCACTAACGGTGCATGCACTTTATCACCGCGAATTCCAGTCGCCCGATTTAGAAAAGCGTACTGGCCCACAATACTGGAATTTTCTGGAGATGCATCTGGATCCGACTGGTGACGGTGCCATCCAGTTTCGAGTGCGGAATTTGATTGACGCGCCAACCGATGCCCCGCGTGGTGGCGGATCATTGAGTACAACCCGTGAAAAAACGGGGCGTCCTGTCGCATGCCTACTGCCCCAAATCAAAGTAATCCCTCTAGCCGATGTTCGCTTCCAATTGCTTGATGGACGACCACTTCGAGGCATTCGTAGTAATTCGGACGGAACACTCCCGATCAAGGGGCTGGTCGATGTGGCGGCAGGTGAAAGTATCGTGATGACCACAGTCAAAGGTGACCAGGCTTTTGCACAGGTAATCAAGACACTTCCGCTCGATGGGTAATGAGGCTTATTAAAAGGGATAGATACCGCGCGGAAAATGCGGATTGTTGGCATGGACTCTAAATATCAATCTGACAACGCGCCGCAGCACACCGATATTGCTGACGACGTAATTATCAGTCCGGACACGCTTCGCGATGATCGGTTGCCGCCAAACCAAACGCGGACCAGAAAGTGGCCGGTGTTGGATGCTACTGGTACTCCGGCCATCGATTTGGATACTTGGCGCCTGAGTGTGTTTGGGCTCGTTGACACTCCCTACGAACTCTTGCTTGATGAGTTTCGTTCATTGCCACGCACTCGTGTGTTTGCCGACTTTCATTGTGTTACCCAATGGTCGAGGCTCGGTAATATTTGGGAAGGTGTCTCTACAAAACATCTGTTGCAACGCGCTGGTTTATCGGTTGATACCGGTTTCGTGGTGTTGCATGCATATGACAATCACTGGACGACAAATCTGCCTCTGGAAGAGTTCCTCAGTGATGATGCGTTGTTAAGTGATATACATGATGGAGAACCCATCACACCGGATCACGGCGGGCCAGTGAGGGCCATTGTGCCAAAATTGTACGCGTGGAAGAGCGCGAAGTGGATTTGCGGTATCGAAATCATTGCGGAGGACCGACCGGGTTACTGGGAACGGGTCGGCTATCACAATCACGGGAACCCCTGGACAGAAGAGCGGTTCGACGGTGATATGCCAGAGTCTTTTACGACAGATGTCGATATCTAATGGGTTTAGACAAAAAAGGAATGAAAATTGAAAACCCTCATTAAAAACGCAACCGTTGTATTGCCTTCTGGAATCGCCGAAGTGTCAGTACTGACCGATAGCACAAAAATTGTCGACATCGATGCGGCTATCCAAACAGAAGCCGACGAAGTCGTAGATGCGGCCGGCCTACATCTGCTGCCCGGAATCGTTGACGATCAGGTACACTTCCGCGAACCGGGCCTGACTCACAAAGAAGACCTGGCTCATGCTTCTCGAGCCTGCGCTAAAGGTGGTGTAACAACCTTTCTCGAAATGCCAAACACAAAACCCAACACCATCACGGTGGAGGCGCTGCACGACAAACTTGAAATGGCAAGCACGCGCAGTTTTGTAAATTACGGTTTCTATATAGGTGCTACGCCTGACAACGTCGAGGAACTTGCTGCAGCGCAACGAACACCCGGCATCAAGATCTTCATCGGATCAAGCACCGGCAACCTGCTCGTGGATGAACAAGCTGCGCTCGAGCGGATCTTTGCCGAAACGACTTTGCCAATCACCGCTCATTGCGAAGATGAAACCACGGTGAGAGCCAACAAAGAACGGTTTGCAGGAACAACAGATATTCATGACCATTCCCGTATTCGGGATTACGAAGCTGCATACATTGCGACCAAACGAGCCGTGGATCTTTCACATCGGCACAATCACCGGTTCCACGTGCTGCATGTTTCAACTGGAGCGGAAGTGGAACTGTTTCAGGATCATCGCGGGCTATTAACGGCTGAGGCCTGCCCTCATCACTTGTTCTTTAACGTGGATGATTATGATCGTCTCGGATCTCTGATACAGATGAATCCGTCTATTAAGGCGAAAGAGGATAACACACAGTTGTGGCAAGCTCTGCTGGACAACAAGATTCAAGTGATTGCTACTGACCACGCACCCCACACGCTTGAAGAGAAGCAGCAGCCTTATCCACAAAGTCCGTCTGGGTTGCCCGCTGTGGAAAACTCACTGGCCTTGATTCTTAATCAAGTGAACCAGGGGAGTTGCACTCTGGAGCAAGTGGTTGGCTGGATGTGTGATGCACCGGCTCGCACCTGGGATATGGTTGATAAGGGACGAATCGAAGTCGGATACGACGCCGATCTGGTGCTAGTGGATATGGCGTTAAAGCAGACCGTGCACAACGAAGATCAGCTGACCAAGAGTGGCTGGACGCCTTGGCACGGAGAGACGCTACAGGGCTGGGCTGTACGGACTTGGTGCATGGGACATACGGTGTATCGCGACGGCCAGGTGGATGAGTCGCGCTATGGTAGCGAAGTACAGTTTGACCACACACGCGGCGGTTACTGGGCATAAGGCTCTGCACGGGCCTCGCGGTTGCCATAACTTCGGGCGACGAAGATATTGGATGCGGGAGTGGCTGCCGCCTATATATCCACGCCGATTTTTTTGGCTCGGATTTGCAGTGCCTTGTAGAAATATGGAAACGGATACTTCGCATGCTTCTTGCGCGCCCATTGAAACGTTCCCAGGACTATTGAATAAGGTAGCCGGCCACTGTCGGTCAACTCGACAACCTTCTTAATAATCCCCAGATCCTGAGGGCGCTGCACTCTCAGCCCCAACCGTAATTGTTCGTACAAGCTGGGTTTGTCAGCTGCGCATGCTGATTCAGCGCCAAGTAACGCAATCGTACTGATCGCCAGGAATTCTTTCCGGTTCATTTGCCACCTTGAATTAAACAAAAACGCCGTTGTTAGATGGCTTTTACTGAATAATCCGCCTTGCATACAAGGCCAATCCATACAGTTAAGTTTCCGCTTGATTCACAGAAAAGCTGTTATCTGGACGATATAAAGAGATAGCAAGAGTTGGATATTCTTCAGACTCGAATTGACCCGACGAAGAAATTGAACATATACTGTTTATATGGGCCTTTTGCCCTCACATATGTACATCTAAGTAGATAGACAAACACGTCGGCCTCCATGTGACGCTGACATTTAAAATCAACGGAGCTAGTAATCGTGCTACGTATTCCCGGACAAAAAGGTAAAGACCTTTGTGATAGTGGTCTTGGTGTAAATCGTCGTGACATCCTGCGTGTTGGTGGATCCGGCATGTTGGGCATGACCCTTGGCCAAATGATGCAGGCAAAGTCTGCTCAAGCAAATGAGTCCGCTATTGGCGGCCCTGGCTGGAACAAAGCCAAGAGCATCATCCTGCTTTACCTTCAGGGTGGCCCAAGTCATCTGGATTTGTGGGATCCGAAAGACAACGTACCTGATAACGTTCGCAGCGTGTTTAATCGAATCAACAGTAAAGTGCCTGGAATGGACTTCGTTGAAACGCTGCCAAAGATTAGCCAGCAAGCTGATAAGTTCTCACTGATCCGTTCGATGAGCTACACACCGGTTGGTCTGTTCAACCACACAGCTGCTATCTACCAAATCCATACCGGATACACCGCTGACAAGGTGAGCCCGTCTGGTCAACTGGAGCCACCAACTCCAAAAGACTTCCCTAACTTCGGTTCCAACATTACTCGCATCAAGCCACCAGAAGTACCGATGTTGCCGTTCGTGATGATGCCACGACCGCTACAGGAAAGCAACGTTGTAAACAAATCCGGTACCGCCGGATTCCTCGGTCGTGCCTATGATCCTTATTATCTCTTCCCGCCGGGTTCAGATATGGACATGAACAAGATGGATCGTATCAACATCGACGATCTGAAGTTGCGACCTGAGGTGCATATGAATCGTCTGGATCGTCGTGCAAGACTGCGTGAGCTAATCAACGCTGGAATGCCTGGCATCGATAAAGCCACTTCTAAGTACGACCTCAATAAGTACTACGAATCGGCGTTGAACTTAATTAGTTCCGGCCGGGCTCGTGACGCTTTTGACCTGAACAAAGAAACCAATGCTGTACGTGACCGCTATGGTCGCAATACATTCGGACAATGCTGCCTGCTTGCTCGACGCCTGGTCGAAGCCGGCACACGCGTTGTTGAAGTCGTTTGGCCAAAAGTCGCCAACTCCGACAACCATTCATGGGATGTCCATACCGGACTGACCAGCCGAATGAAGAATCAATCTGCACCAATGCTTGATGGTGGTGTTTCTGCCCTCATCGAAGATATGGATCAACGTGGCATGCTCGAAGACACGCTCGTTGTTGCAATCGGCGAGTTTGGTAGAAGCCCGCAGCGTGGTGTCAGTACTTCTGGTAACAGCAACAGTGATGATGGTCGTGACCACTGGCCATACTGCTACACCGCTCTGATGGCGGGTGCCGGTATTAAGCGTGGAAGCGTCTACGGTGAATCCGACAAAACGGGCTCAGCTCCGTTGCGTGATCCAGTTCATCCGATCGAACTGCTGGCTACCATGTACCACTCGATTGGTATCAACCCTCAGACGATCGTCTTTAACCACCTGAACCAACCTCGAGAGTTGGTCAAAGCGGATCCTGTAACGGCTCTGTTTGGTTAATCACCAGACGTCATCAATTCTTGAGTCAGATGTCATCATGACGTCCGTATCAGAACCCCTGCGCGCCGCGTGTAAGGGCCTTGTTCGCTATTATTTCAAACTAGCCCGCAGTTATGTCACATAACTGGTGGCTGCCTCCTTGTAAGAACGGGACTGGGTGGGTTAAATTGGGGAAATTTTGTACACGTACCCATGACCACCTTGCATAGGGGATTAGCGAGTTGCCGCGTCGCGACGACATAAAAAAGATCCTGCTCATTGGGTCTGGACCGATTGTTATCGGTCAGGCCTGTGAATTTGACTATTCCG
>Ga0114933_10001472_pt1 | contig 26124 bp, 31 predicted proteins | sample 4SBtaG_FD_89691 | JGI IMG/M metagenome (GOLD analysis project Ga0114933, IMG submission 89691) | Deep subsurface microbial communities from Kolumbo volcano to uncover new lineages of life (NeLLi) - 4SBTROV12_W25 metaG | ecosystem: Environmental > Aquatic > Marine > Volcanic | place: Kolumbo... | reverse complement strand
ATTACAGCGGGTGTAATAGATGCCGGTTGGTACATACTTGTAGCAATAGTCATTAGCAGAGCCTTAATGCCTAAAGTCATGCAAAGAAAATCATTAATTATTGCCAAAATAAATGGCGTTCTACTGATTCTTATATCGCTCTATTTACTGATAATTACGTTTACACGCGTGGCAGAAAATCACTTATAGTGTTTTATATTAGATTTTCGTAATGAAGTCTTTATTTTTTAAATCGATTAAGAGCATTAGCTATGAACACGTAAGCTCCAATTAAAATAGCACCCGTTATTAATATAGTTAAAAATTGATCCACAAGTATCTCCAATTCGTAATTTAAGGGTAATTTTATGCTGGTCCATAAAGTATCATCCCTGTGATCCCTACTACAATTGCGGCTGCGACAAACCACTTAAAGTTACGTTGGACAAAACCCTCAGGCGTAGCTAGCGACAATGCAGGAACTAAAACGAAAATTGAATTTGAAAGAATTAGTAAAAGCGCCCAATAAGCGCTCTGTCTTATAGCTCGTAAACGAGCAGCGGTAATCGAAGCAGCCGTATAGGTAGAAATAATATTCCAGAGAACATATTCGCCGATTAGGCTAAACAAAATAGCGTAAACAAAAATAATCCCCAAGAACGAAAAAATATAGTCTCGCTGGCGAATAGTGCCTTGGAAGCTAAGTACCTTTTTCCAATATGGAGTTACTGGTAAATCGTTTCTATTGAGATCGGGGTTACGGCTCGGTATAAAAACAGTAGAAAGAGTATCAGCGTGGCTAATTGGCATGCCGCAGTTACCACAAAATTTATTATTTTGATCTTTATTCTCTGATCCGCAATTGGAACAGTAATTATTCATGCTCAATCTATAACAAAAAAACCCTCGAAATTCGAGGTTTTTTATATTTTCAGAGGTAAATCTTAGCTACCACTGCACGAACATAGGCAACGCCAATGGACGATGCAGAAAATATGAATACTGCTTCAGGCGAAATGGTAGAACTAGAATTTCTACTTTGCAAATAACACGACGCTAGGTTTTACCCTAGCGCCATGCAATGACAACCAAAACCGTAACCAAAGGTTTTGACAGCGCCCGAATCATATCCCCTCCTCAGAGGCCTAGGTCAATTAGTTTTTATATTGTCGTTGAGCCCATTTGAGCCATTGTTTACCCCGATCAGTTAATCCCCATTCATACGCGAATCCCTCGAGTTGAGGCCATTTGAGCCATTGTTTACCCCGATCACTTACGAATCTCCACACTACTAGAGGCGTAAGTAGGGATAAAACAACTACAAGTATTCTGGTCTTCATATCGTTCCTCCGAGGCCTAGGTCAATTAGTTTTTATATTTTCGTTGAGCCCATTTGAGCCATTGTTTACCCCGATCAGTTAATCCCCATTCATACGCGAATCCCTCGGGTTGAGGCCTTCGCTCTTCGGATCTCATTACGTAAGGGACTCTAGCCGATCCATATTTCAATAAGGAGCTATGAATGATATTTTTATTGATCCTCGTTTCGTTCCGGATCTCGGCCTCCGTTACTACTCCGCCTAGCTGCTCGATCGTTTTAAGTATTGGTAATTTGTTTGTATTTCTTGGCGATCGTTTGATACTGCTCGGCCAATTATGGAGGCCTAAAGACTTACGTAATATGCCAGGACACGTATAGGTTTTCCCGTCATCGGTTAATCCATCGAACCCGTTCGCCTCAATTTTGAATCGAGCTCCGCATCGATACTCGATAGCGACTTGTCCATATCGTCGTACCTCGATCCATCGGTCACGATGGGCGGGTATCGATGAATTTAAGATCGAGGAATTACACCAGTCTGTAACCTCGTTGTTATATGCCTCATTAAAGGCTCGTTTATCTAGCAGTTTGTATGGCATATGACTCTCCGTTCTATCTACGCTAGGTACTTGTTTTTCCCTCTAGTTGTTAATCATTTCTACTGGGCTCGTATCCAATATGCGATCCGAGCCCAGAGAATTCAAGAAAGGCTTAATTAAGGAATCTTTAAGGGACGACAATGTCGGATTTAATCGAATTTCTACTTTGCAAATGAATTGGCACTTTATTGGCCATTATCCACTTGCGAGCCTACGGTAGGCGGCAGTTATTCTTGTCCTATGAAAACTGCAATGGAAAGGCGAGCATATAGGATCGGCTTTGATCCACTGCATGCAGCTGGTAAAAGAGGGCTGCATGACCAGCACCAAGCGCCAAAAAATCAATTACAGAAAAACTAGAGGAGACTGCAAGGCTGTTGGATCTAGCAAGCCGCCAGTTAAATTCCTTAGCAGCTGCAAAGGCTCAGACAAAAGAAATCACGGTTGATGAATTTCAACTCAAATTAAAGAAAGCTATAAATCGAACTAATGACGCAGAGCAGTGGAAACGATTTTTATCTGCAATTGGCTTCAGTGCAACTATTGACAGTGCTGGCAACTTAAATTGCCGAATTTTTGACGATTTAGGAGTAAATCAGGCTAATTCTTCACTTACCACTGCACGAACATGGGCATCACAACATGGACATAATCTTCGTTATCTAATGGTCGAATTACACCAGGGCTAGACGAAGTCGTCATTTCTAACGCAACTTTGTCTTTATTAAGAACTGCCAAAACATCACTTAAATAACGGCTATTAAAAGCAATTTTTCCTTCAGAGCCTTCTACTTCAGCTGCAATATCTCCAGTATTATCACCTACCTCTTCAGCTCGCGAAGAAATAGTCAATTTACCAGGCCCTCCGGAGTCTTCGGGAAATATCTGTACGCGAATTATTCCAGATCCATCCTTAGCAAAAATTGAGGCAGTTCGAGTAGCTCTTTGCAATTCACCCAAATCAACAATCGCTCGGGTGGTTCTTTCTTGAGGTATCAGTTGGCTATAATTAGGGAAAGTTCCTTGTATCAATTGCGATACAACTTCAACGTTTTTAAGTCGAAACAAAGCTTGGCTGCGCTGCGTAGTTATTACAAAATCTACAGGTTCGTCGCCCTCAATTAATCTTTCAATTTCAGATAACGTCCTTGATGGAACTATAATCGAAAGTTTTTCATTAACTGGCTCAAGTAACTCGGCTGTACGAACTGCTAATCGAAATCCATCTGCAGCTGCAAAGGTAATTTGTGATCCTTCAATCTCGATGTTTACACCGGTTAAAACAGGCCTAGAATCTTCTACCGCTGCAGCTAGCACAACTTGATGTATCGCATCTTTCAATGTCTTACCAGCAATTTTGGTAGAAACGCCTTGGTCAACAGAAGGTATTGGAGGAAATTCGCTAGCATCGGCACCGTTCATCGTGGCCTCTACCCTATCCCCTTTGACTTCAATCCCTGTACCAGAGGACGCGGTACTAACAGCAATGGTCTGCTTCTCTAGCGAATTTACAAACTCAGTAAGTAGCCTAGCTGGAATAGTTATCGAGCCTTCTTCAAGAATCTCACTACCTACCCAAGTACTTATAGCAATCTCAAGATTAGTCGCAGATAGTTTCAGTCTTCCTTCGTCCGTAGAAAGCAGGACATGTTGGGTGATTGGCAATGTAGTACGTGTCGCTACAGCCCGCTGAACTATTCCCAGGCCTTGGCTAAGATTTTCTTGAAGGCAATTGAGTTGCATAAAGGAATCCTCAAAATTTAGTCTCTTACATGGAGAGTATAGGACTCACAATCATGGCGGTCAACGAGTCCAACATGCACAATTTACCTCTAAATTTAAGCTAACATAACATAAAAATAGACTCAGGATGCATAAATTCACCCCAATGGTATTTTCTACTATTATTGTGCTGCGAGAAAACTTACCAATAGATCTAGTTCGCTATCAGATAAGAGGTCTCCAAAATTAGCTGGCATTAAGCCGTCAGCGTAACCTTCTGCAATCACTGCTCCAGGGTTGATAATTGAAACCTTGATGTACTCCGCACCCTTTGATCCAATTCCTGTGAGTGAAGGCCCTACAACGCCCCTAGCCTGCGGGATAGATTCAATGACATGACACCCAGCGCACCCGTTAGCTATAAGAAGCCCTTTGGCGTCAGTTGCTCCTCCTGCTGCAGGTGCGGGGGTAAATGTAGGAGTGGGCAAAACTTCAACACCTTCGGGGGGATTGCAATCAGCTCCAGAAGCCCCAACGACTTGACCATCTTTAGCAAGAAAACACTCAGGATCAGAAATTTCCTCTGAGCCTCCACAGGCGGCTAGAGCAAAAATACTAAATAATGAAACCAGCAAAAGCGTTGAGAACTTACGAGAAAGCACTGTTATCCCCTATTACAAAAAATATTGTGATATCGATCACCTTATAATCAGCTTACTTTCATAGAAGGTATATCTCAAGCGTATCACCATGATATTACGAGCAAAAGCGGCTTCGCGCTCCCCGCGCTAAGCCGCTTTTAGCACTCAACTCAATGAACTAACTTGCCCTTTTGACCTCAAGGGTCTCTCCAGGTGCAAGAGCTACTCTGCGAACGTTGATGCCTAATTTAAGCAACCAGTAGCCTAGGGTTGCTTTTGACACTTCCAATTCTGCAGCCGTAGCAGAGAGTCCATTCTCGTTGATCATCTCAGGTAGTAAGCGCTCAAGGGGTTGTCTATAACGCTCTTCTACCTGTTGCATGAGTCGAGTTTTACGCGCCATTTCGACTCCTCCAAGAATAATCTCAAATGATTTATACATTTATATATAACTAATGTCAATATTTTATATACGTATTTTCCCATTTTTTTTATATACAAAAGTCTAACCAAAAACATAGTAAAAGTTTAAGAAAAGTTTAGAACACGCCTGAAGGGGTAGTATATTTTGTATAATTATTTTAATGTTTAGCAGTCTATTGCCTAGTAAACAATAAAAATCTAATTCGGAAATGGTGTCCTAGTAGTGCAAGATGAACTTTTAGTCATATTAAGCGCAATGATGCCCATTGGTGAGCTCAGAGCTGCTATACCCCTTGCAATAGGCGTCTACGATATCCCTTGGCGTACAGCTTTATTACTCTCAATCATAGGCAATATGCTTCCGGTGCCTTTCCTAGTCACTTCCTTAAAAATATTTGGTGAGTTACTTGAAAAGCGCCCAGGTCTACCTGGCTCTATCTTACGTTGGCGTAAAACGCATCTTTCTTCGCGAGTAAACAAATATAGCTTTTGGGGGATCGTCCTGTTAGTAGCCATTCCCCTACCCTTTACTGGTGCATGGACGGGCTCATTTGCCCTTTGGGCTTTTAATGCACCACTAATACGAGGCCTCATTGCCATCGCTCTAGGTATAGTAATCGCTGGAATTATTGTGACGGTGCTTACATTAACCGGTGTCGAGCTGATTAAATTTTTATAAATGCTACAACCAGGGAGTTGGGAGGGGTACGGAATGAACCTTTGGCATAAAACAATTCGTAACCATGGTTTAGAGCATGCAACTATTTCTTTACTCATGCAAGAATTTAAATTAAGGGGACCTTTGGCCGGTTATTCGATACCTTACGGGTTTTTTATTCTTGGTAACGCCACTTTAGATCAAATTAGAAAATCTGTGGCACTTGCATTGCTGCAATTTCAAGATGGAGAAAAAGGCTTAGCAATTTCCCCGTACTGCGGTACCAATATATTAACTAGCGCTACTCTAGCTACCATTGCTTCGCTTGCGAGTTACAAGCTATCTGGGGGTGGGTTAAAAGGTTTTAATCAGGCGATCTCAGCAGTAACTTTATCCCTTATAGCTTCTCAGCCCATCGGGAAAATCCTGCAAAAGCGCTTTACCACCTCACCTGATATGGCAAATTTACATTTAGGCCGCATACAGCAATATCATTTTGGACCACTCAAAGTACATTGGATTGGCACAACAATCATCAGCGACCATTAAATATTGGTTTTCTTTTTTCAACAAAGGCACTGTGCCCTTCGCGCCTATCTTCAGTCAAAGCAAGCATTGCGGAGCAGCGTTGCTCGTATTGAATACCGCTATCAAGATCAACGTCCATTGCGACATTAACCGCATTTTTTATAGAGGACAAAGATAATGGAGGGAGATCTAGCAAGATTCTAGCCCATTCGCGTGCTTCAGAAAGTAATTGATTCGAATCTGCAACTGCATTTACTAATCCCCAATTGTGAGCAGTATTTGAATCAATGAATTTACCAAATAGCATCATTTCTTTTGCTCTAGCTGGGCCAATCAAGCGTGGCAGGCGCTGTGTCCCTCCTGCTCCAGGTAAGATACCTAAGGTCAATTCTGGAAGCGCCATCTTTGAAACATCACTAGCAAGCCGTAAATCGCAGGCCATTGCAAGCTCTAAGCCTCCTCCGGCAGCCACTCCATTAATTGCTGCAATGCTCACTTGGTTAAGGCGCTCGAGACGGCGAAATGTAGGTGATATTAATGCAGAAGTGCGTGCCAAGCTTTGGTCATTTAAATTCTCAGCTCTTTCCTTAATATCAGCTCCCGCGCAAAATGCTCGCCCTGCCCCCGTAATTATAATGACCCTTATCTGATCGTTTGACTCGAAATACGTTACAAGATTTGAGAATTCATTGATCAGTTCTTTGCTAATAGCATTTAATCTATCCTGCCGGTTCAAAGTTACTACAGCAAGGTTACCAGTAATTTCAAGCTCAATAGTTTCGTAAGACATTTTTCCTCTTTTATGTAAGATTAGAATCTTTCCTTCAGGCGATTATCTGAAATATACACTTGCTTCAAAATTAAAAAACAAATATATTCGGTACATGCCCCAGTAGCTCAGTCGGATAGAGCGGGCGCCTTCTAAGCGCTAGGCCACGGGTTCGAATCCTGTCTGGGGCGCCATCTAATTATAATTTATTCTTTTATTTAAGGAATTTACTCTTTTCGCTTTACTAATGTCTCCTTAGCAACAAATGCTAGCAATATCGAAGCGAGGATCAATATGGGCGCATAGACTAAGAACGGGGTGCCAGGGCCGCTGAAATTCATCAGGATCCCTCCAACTAAAGGTGCCCCTACACCACCTACTTCTGCAGCCATTCTCCTTGCTGCTTGTAACCGCCCTCGGGCAGATTCAGGGACAACATCATACGTAGACGCTGCTAGTGAACCAAGGGATAGGCCGTTGGCGACTCCCATAAGACCCACTAAAACCAACATCATCTGAAACGAATCTGTAAAAGGCAGGGCCAAAAATGCAATTGCAGGTAGCCCTGTACTCGGAACAGTTGCCCACTTCCGACCTATTTTGTCTAAAATAAATCCCACAGGGAGAATCATCACCAATATTAGTACTCCTGAAAAACTAAATAGCGTACCAATCTCTATGGCTGAAAGCCCCGCCTCTGACTCGGCATAAAGGGGTAAAATACTCTGAAAAGTTTGGCGAAACATAAACGCTGCCGCAGTCGCAAACACAAAAACTAAATAGGTACTCCTCAATCCGGGGTCAATTTGCAAATATAAATCCAATAATCGGCGAATGCGATTTTTAGAGCTTTTATTATCTGGCAATGCCTGTAGCTCTTTTGAATTCCTTGCAGCTACCGCATTATGTGAAAAAACAGCAAGTATTACCGCTAATACAGATAATAAAGCATAGGCTGCGAACATTACTCTCAAATTTGCCAGCTCTATCAAGATTCCACCAAGCAATGGCCCTACTGCAAACCCTCCAGAATGCATACCATGAAAACCTGATAAAACCCGACCTCTTTGGTCTAATTTGACCAAATCCACCCCTGAAACTTCACGCCCCATGGCCCAAAGTCCATCTCCTGAACCAATAACAAAAGAAGCAACTAGTACTAGCAGAAACCAAGGTACGATACAGGCCATAGCAGCCCCTGAGGCTATCAAAATAGTGCCTGCAATCAAACTTGCCCTAGAACCCGATCTATCGATAATCTGCCCAGCTACGGGCATAGCTGCAAAGCGACCAATGCCATAAAGAGTAACCACTTGTGCTGCTGCACCGATTGAAACATCAAAGAAGCTTGGCATTATCGCTATGCCAGGGAAAACCATCGACCACCCCATCCCTGATAGAAACGTACCCGTGTATAAATTGACCAGGCCTCGTGATGCTGGGCTTCTAAAAAATGAAAATGGCATTATCTGCACTATAAACCATACCCCGATATTCTGCGGAGTATGAATTTATTTAGCTACAGTTTCTTCCCACGGTGGAACTTCAGCCCATGGCCTCAAGAATGCCTCAATCGCCTTTACATGTTGATCTGTTTGACCTGCCTGAGATGGTACAAATCGTGCCATTCTTTCAGGGTTATTCATTGAAGGCCAATGCTCTAACGGCAATCTAATGCACTCGTTTTCATTCTCGTCTCTGACGGTCCCCATCGGGTCACCTCCGTCTTGGACAACTTCCATTTGTTCAGAAAGTAATTTTCTGTATAAGATGATACCTCGGTCTGATTCTCCTAAATGCTCTCTATGCCTTGGAGCTATGCCTCCTTGGGTAACCCAAGCTACAAAGTCTTGATGATTAACAAGATCCTCGATCAGTTGGCCATCCTTATCAACAAGAGGAACATCAAAATATGGAATGCTTTTTTGCTTTTCTACGTTCTGGCCAGGAGCTGCACGATAAAAAAACCACGTAACATGCAAAGTATTTTCATCGTCTACAGGAGTTCTGAATTGCATAGAGCATCTGACAGCGCTTCCTACAAATAAAATTTGAGGGAACATGACTGGATGACCTACCGCCCAATCTCCGTGGGATTCATCAATACCTTCAGTAATTCTTCTTTTCACGATGCCGTATTCAAAAACGTCAAATCCTATTTTTTGGTGTTTTTTAGGCAAAATACCAAACTCATCAGCCTTGGCTAAACCAAGCTTAACGGCCTTTTCATGCTGTTGCCGTACTCCCCAATAACCATGCAGCCATTCAAGATGTACAGGATCCATAGAGTTTTCCATGCATTGCAACCAGTTGCATGGAAGTTTTGCGAGTGCTACTTCACTCCAGCCGTCTTCCCAAGTAAATGGTTCCCAATTGGGCAACAACGGTGCGGGCTGTGGCCCCATATAAGCAAAAATCATGCCCGCGAGTACCTGAACTGGGTATCCAGCGATTTTGACTTTCTCTTTGAATCTGCCATCAGGTCGGACAGTTTCCTCAAACGGTTGCTCTATACACTGGCCGGTCTCGTCCATCATCCACCCGTGGTACATGCACCGGAGGCCATTTTCTTCAGGTATGCCATAGGAAAGATCGACGCGTCGATGCGGGCAGAAACGATCGATCAAGCCGATCGTGCCAGATTTGTCCTTGTAGAGGACAAGATCTTCTCCGAGAAGCCTGACAGGTTTCGTAGGTTTATCATCTAGTTCTGCTTCTGCAGCAATGGGATGCCAATACCGGCGCATGAGTTCACCCATTGGTGTTCCGGCGCCAACCCGAGCTAATTTCTCGTTTTCCTGAATACTAAGCATGATTGCCTCCATGCATATTTCTTAACGAAACAGTATGCTCGTGGTATCAAACGGTCAAGTACCGCAAGCGTATAATTAGGTAGTCTTTTTAAGGAGTTCGCTATGCCGTTAGACCCACAAGCAAAATTTTCACTAGAGCAACGAAAAGCAGCAGGAGTGCCAGGGCAACACGAAGTAAGTCCTGAAGAAGCAAGAAGGATGCAAGAGGCTGCGCCTCGTAAACCAGGCCCAGAAATTGGAAGTACCCAAGATAAAGAAATACCAGGAACCCATGGTCCTATTCCAATACGAATTTATACACCTGAAGGAACTGGTCCTTTTCCTATAACCATGTGGTTTCATGGTGGAGGATGGGTCATTGGAAACATAGAAACTAATGATTCTACGTGCAGGGCATTAGCAAAATCAGCTAGCTCCATCATTATTTCAGTTGACTATAAGTTAGCACCTGAGCACAAATTCCCCATCCCTTTTGATGATTGCTATGAGGCAACGTGCTGGGCTTTCAAAAATGCAAAAAGTTTCAATGGAGACTCTAGTAACTTAGCAGTAGCTGGGGCAAGCGCTGGGGGTAATTTAGCTACCGCTGTATCATTGAAAGCTAGAGATCAAAATGGACCAGTAATTAAACAACAGACCTTAGTTTACCCGGTGACTGACTACGATTTTTCTTACGAATCATATAGTGAGTGCAAGGAAGGTTACGGCCTAGAGTATGCAACCATGGTCTATTTCTGGAATTCTTATCTCTCAACGGAGCAAGACCAAGAAAATCCTTACGCTGTACCAATGAAGGCAGGAAACTTAAGTAATCTCCCGCCTGCGTTTGTACTTACTGTCGAGTTTGACCCTCTCCGAGATGAAGGAGAGGCATATGCCAATGCATTAAAACAATCGAATGTGCCAACAAAACTCACTAGGTACGATGGCATGATCCATGCATTTTTCAATGCAGGTATACCGTTCGATCAAACATGGGATGCAATTGCCGAAGTATGTGAAGAACTCAAGAAGGCATTTGGGACAACTTAGTGAAGGAAAACCCCAAAGGAATTCCTAAATATTGGCCGATCAAAAAAATCCATTACGGATGGGCTATAGTCGTTGCCTCATTTTTGTCTACCTTCGCGGAGGTTCCTGGATTCGGACCAGTACTTGGTGTCTTCATAAAACCGATTCAAGATGAACTAGGATGGTCTAGAGCAACTATCTCAACAGGGTTTCTAATCGGTAGTGTCACTGGTGCCTTGGCCAGTAGCGTAACTGGAAGGTTAATAGATCGTTATGGCCCAAGAGTAATTGTCTCTATTGCAGGGTTAGTAATTGCCATAGCCCTGATAGGACTTTCTCTTATGCAAGAAATTTGGCAATTTTGGGCTTTCTTTGGATTAGCCCGAGGCTCAGCTATTGCGGGTGTAGAAATTGGCACATCTGTAGCTGTCGCACAATGGTTTATACGCCAAAGAGGAAGAGCGCTAGCATTAAAATCTGTAGGCCAAAGATCTGGCCAAGCAGTTATACCTATAGTCATTTTCTTGATAATGGCTTGGTCTGACTGGAGAACCGCTTATCTCGCTCTTTCTGCATTTGCAGTCATATCCATTACTATCCCTGCTTATGCATTACTAAGGTCAAAACCAGAGAAATACGGGCTACAGCCTGATGGAGTGGAACTCCAATCGGCAAAATCGGAAAGTGGCACTCATGAAATTGAAGAGTCATGGACCTTGGCAGAAGCACGGAAAACCAAAGCATTTTGGATGATCACCATATTCCTAATGTGCACGCCCTTTGTACAAGGTGCAACTAATTTGCATATGGTTGCGAACTTCCAAGACAAAGGCCTTCCTGATATACAAGCCGTTTCTATTGCTTCTATTTTTGCTGCTACTTCAGCCCTATCAATCGTTCCTATAGGCTTTGTACTTGAAAAAGTACATGTACGGATAGGCGCTATTGTACAAGCGGTACTAGTTCTGATATCGATGCTGCTTTTATTAGTTGCAGATAGCTACCCTACTGCAATTCTATGGGCATTAATTTTTGGCGTAGGCGCTGGCATGCGTAACGTGGTAGAAGTACTACTGGTAGCCAATTATTTTGGCCGAGAGTCATTAGGAACCATCAAAGGATTTACTGCACCTTTTAGGGCAGTCAGCCCAATAGGCCCTGTTCTAGCAGGATTCATCCGTGACAAAACAGGAAGTTATGACCTTGCGTTTATAATTTTCGCGTCCGTGGCAATTTTAATGCTGGTATTAATGCTTGGCGCGAAACAGCCTTCAAAAAAATGAAAATGGACTGAGCCTTTGGCTAAAAGCTCAGTCCATTTCAATTAACTATCGTTTACTGGTTTAACGAAGCGTGGGATTCAGTCCAAGGCTTAGCACCTACCCAGGTACTTAAAACTTTCTCAATGCTTTCAACCATTTCATTCGACTCTCCCTGCTGAAGAGGCATATAACGCGTTGCCCAAGAAACATCTGATAATGCCTGCCATCTCTCCAAAGGTAAATCAATCCGTTCGTTAACCTTAGGATCTCGTACAACTCCCATTGGATCAGCACCATCTGCAACTATTTCAGCCTGCTCCTTGAGAACTTTCCTGTAGAGAATTATTCCTCTGTCAGATTCTCCAAGTTTCTCTTTTTCTCTTTCTGCATTCGATCCTTGAGTAATCCATGCTACGAAATCTTGGTGGTTAACCAAGTCTGGTATCAATTCACCATTAGGCTCATATAAATTCACATACCAATATGGAGTTCTTTCTTGAATAGGAGGCTGCGACCCTTCAGCTGCACGATAAAAAAACCATGTTATGTGCATGGTGTTTTCATCATCCACTGGAACCCGGTATTGTAAATTGCAATTCACAACGCTGCCCACAAACAATATATTGGGGAAAAGCACAGGATGGCCAACCGACCAATCATGGTCTTCTTCGGTAGTACCTTCAACCACGCGGCGCTTAATTAATCCGTAGTCAAAAATATCAAATCCAATTTTATGATGCTTTCGGGGCACAGTAGGGAAAGTGTCAGCTTCAGCAAGACCCAATTTCACGGCCTTGTCCTGTTGCTGGCGCACACCCCAATAACCATGTAACCACTCAAGGTGTACAGGATCCATCGAATTCTCCATACACTGAAGCCAATTCACAGGAAGATTAACTAGCCCTATATCACACCAACCATCTTCCCATGCGAAAGTCTCCCATTTTGGCAACAACGGCGCAGGCTGGGGGCCTAGGTAGGCAAATAATAATCCGCCAAGTTCTTCGACAGGATATCCTGCGATTTTGACTTTTTCTTTGAATCGACCATCAGGCCGAACAGTTTCCTCAAAAGGCTGTTCGATACACTGACCTGTCTCGTCCATCATCCAGCCGTGGTACATACATCGAAGGCCATTGTCTTCAGGTATCCCGTAGGAAAGATCAACGCGCCGGTGAGGGCAAAAGCGTTCAATCAAGCCAATCGTGCCGGATTTATCTTTGTAAAGGACTAAATCTTCACCCAATATCCTGACTGGCTTGGTAGCCTTATCATCAAGTTCTGCAGCAGCAGCAATTGGGTGCCAATAACGGCGCATAAGTTCACCCATAGGCGTCCCTGGCATGATGCTCGTAAGAGCTTTATTTTCTTCTTGCGTCAGCATAGCTGCCTCCTTGTACGTCGCCATTTTAATGCAACTAAACGTTGCATTTCATTATCGGGGCTTACTATATTCTACATATGTTCTTTATAATCAGCCCATGCACTGGTCAGACATTACCATTAGTTCACTCAGATCGCATAGTATTTTTCATGCGACTTATGTTCCTGACGCTATAAATTGGAACATTCTGTCTAAACTTGAAAATGATGCTGATTTTAAAGTTATACCTGCCACCCGAGAAGAAGAGGCGATTGGTATCGCAGCAGGAATATATGCTGGCGGCCAAAAGTCCGCAATGTTCATGCAAAGTAGCGGGTTCGGAAATACCGTTAACGCACTAGCCCAACTTCTTGTTGCTTACAGAATACCGGTACCTCTATTTATAGGAATGCGGGGTGGCCTGGGAGAATTCAATGAGGTTCAAGTTCCTTCTGCTCGGCCAATCCCAGCCATTCTGGAGACGCTGAATATCCAGTACTATGCTCCTCTTAATGAACAAGATGTCGAGCAATATGTTAATGGTGCAATTGAACTAAGCTACGCTAGCAGGATGCCCGTAGCAATTCTCTGGTACTCCCAACTTGTAGGAGCAAAACGTGCTACGTCGTGACGGCTTAAAAATTATTCAAGAGCAAATTACTAATGAACCAGTAATTGCAAATCTTGGCCCCTCCACGTTTGATCTTCATTCATCCGGTGATCGAGATGCGAATCTCTATACCTGGGGAGCAATGGGGCTGGTCTCTTCGATCGGCCTAGGGGTAGCCATATCAGCACCCCAAACTAAGGTAATAGTCACCGATGGAGATGGTTCCCTGCTGATGAATTTAGGTTCACTTGCAACTATTGCTCGGCAGTCTCCCAAAAATCTAATTCACATAGTCTGGGATAATCAAATGTGGTACGAGACGGGAGGACAAGCTACGCATACATCTACAGGTACCAGCTTAGCAGGTATCGCAAAGGCTTCTGGCATAAAAAATGTGCTTGAAGTCTCTACGGCGGAAGAATTCAAGGCTGCTCTTACAATGGCATTAAATAATGAAGGGCCCTGGTTTATACATGCAGCGGTTGAAGAATTGAACGAGAAGCGTAATCGGCCTGAAGTTATGGTCGAGGAAAATTTGCTGCGATTTAGAAGAGTATTCCTAGGTTAAATCTATAAATCACATAATTAATAAAGGGGGGATTTAGGTCCCCCCTTTATTAATTTTACTTGCTTAATGCAGCCCCTACAGTCTCTACAATCAACCTAGTTACAGTATATGGATCCATATTGGCATTCGGTCGCCTATCCTCAATATAGCCTTTCCCATCAACTTCAACTTGCCAAGGAATACGAACGGAAGCACCTCTGTTTGATAACCCGTACGAAAATTCCCTAAACGAAGCTGTTTCGTGTTGTCCCGTGAGTCGATGCTCAATACCGTAACCGTAATTCTCAATATGCAAATCGTGGCGAGTAGAAAGCGCCTCTGCGGCATCAATATTAGGCTGATACTCTGATCTCATAGCCTTTGTTGAGAAATTAGTGTGTGCCCCTGCCCCATTCCAGTCACCACGTACTGGTTTTGGGTCGAGAGTTGGACTAATGTCATATTCTTCTGCAATTCTGTATAGCAACCAACGAGCTATCCATAAGTGATCTGAAACCTCTAGAGCAGACAGTGGGCCTACTTGGAACTCCCACTGACCTGGCATAACTTCTGCATTGATGCCTGCTATACCTAACCCAGCATCCAGACAAGCATCTAAATGATCTTCTACAACATCACGTCCAAAGATTTCATTGGAGCCTACTCCGCAGTAATAGCCCCCTTGAGGTTCTGGGTAACCGCCTTTTTCGGGAAACCCTAGCGGACGTACTCCATCCCCATCAAAAAAAGTGTATTCCTGTTCAATTCCAAACAGGAATTCCTGACTCGCGTATTTCTCTTGTGCCGCAGCACATGCAGCACGTGTGTTCGTTGGATGTGGCGACATATCTGTTAGTAATACTTCGCACATCACAAGAACATTGGGTTCACCGCGTATCGGATCAGGACAGCTAAAAACTGGCCTTAAAACACAGTCAGATGCTTCACCAGGAGCTTGGTTCGTAGAAGATCCATCAAATCCCCAAATAGGCAAATCTGCTCCATCCTGAAGTATTTTTGTCTTCGATCGAATTTTTGCAGTTGGCTGTGTTCCGTCTATCCATATGTATTCGGCACGATAAGTCATTTTTCCCCCTCTTTAAGACGCTGTCTCATTTTACTAATTTTCTATAATTTCAATAGTGTGTATCTTGTCCCCGCTATTTGCAGCTGTTTGCGGGTCTCTTACGCTTATGCTCATCAACACATCAATGCCCTCTATAACTTCCCCGAAAACCGCGTGGCGATTGTCCAGGTGAGGAGTAGGACCGTGTGTAATAAAGAACTGTGAACCATTTGTGTTCGGCCCCGCATTTGCCATCGATAATATACCTGCTTTGTCGTGGCGCAGATCAGGGTGGAATTCATCATTGAAGCGATACCCTGGACCTCCCATCCCAGAACCCGTAGGGTCGCCCCCTTGAGCCATAAAATTAGGAATTACCCTGTGGAAAGTGGTTTCATCATAAAACCCTTCCCTCGAAAGAAAGATAAAATTATTGACCGTATTCGGAACCTGAGCTGCAAACAATTTAATGCCAATATCACCTTTTTCAGTTTTAAATACTGCTGTATAGCTTTTGCTTGAATCTATAGCCATTGCTGGCGCACTATCATACTGTTTTGACATCTTAGCTCCGTCGTCTTTATTTTTTTCTAAAGGTGTAGCAGTCGGAGCAATAGTAGGTGTAGGAGTTGCTTCAGCTCCACATCCAGTCAATACTCCAGATATAATCATACAAACCACAGCGAACTTACAGAGTAGTTTGAATTTCATAAGTGCGTACCTATTCATCTATTTCCTAATGAGGTTAAGTGGTAATGACTCGCTTCACAAGTGAAAAATCACCTATGTGCACAAATCGTAACAAAATCGTAACGAAGTAATAAAGAATAATGCAATTCGGATTACACCTACCAATACATAGAGCCGGCCAAGATAATCGAGGTGATTTCACCAATCATTTATCAAAAAAAGCCGAATGGGCTGAAAGTGTAGGCTTTCAATGCATTTCAGTGCTTGATCATCTGGCCCCATTTCACAAGGTAGGCAGTGCAGAAAGCCCAGTCCTAGATTGTTGGACCATACTCGGGGCATTAGCTGCATTTACTTCAAATACAAAATTGATGCCGCTAGTAAGTAATTCGTCAATCAGGCATCCAAGCATGATCGCAAAATCTTCAGCTAGTTTAGATATGCTCTCTAGTGGCCGAATGCAGCTGGGAATTGGAGCTGGCGGGTACAAACCGGAGTATGCTCAGCATGGATTTCCTTACCCAACAAAGCCTCAAAGATATGAGATTTTAAGTGAGTCTATCCAAATAATCAGGCAACTCTGGTCCGGTCCTGACCAATATTTTCAAGGGTCCCATCATCAGCTTTCGGGGGCAACAATCTCTCCAAGGCCAATTACTTCGCCATTAATTCTTGTTGGGGGCAACAGCCTGGAGATAATGGATATTGCAGCCTCTAAAGCAGATGCAGTCAATATGGTCATGCCCAGCCTTGGAATTTTACAAAGGAATAAGCTTTATCTTGATCAAAAATCACATGGCTATCAAAGGCAGCCGTTGCAGCTAACAACATTGGAACGAGTAGTCATCGGGGAGACTGATAGCAAAATACACTCAAAATTAAATACATTACTTCCCCCAAACACACATCCAGATCGTGGTTTAACCGGATCCATAGAAACTGTCTTAACTAAAATCGCCAATATGGAAAGGCACGGCGTAAGTGTCATCTATATATTCTTTGAAGAGGATGACGAAGAGTCTTACAATTTATTTCAAAGCAGAATTATTACTGAGTTTTAGGTTCTTATGCGCCATAAAACGACTTCCCGTTTAATCTGAAAATTCTTGCAAATTGATCGTCAGTCAGCGGGCTAACGGCTTCCAAAAGGGCACTTAATACCGAACCGTAATCACCTATCTTAGGATCTAATGCGCTGTCTCCCCCGTAAACAACTCGTGAATACCCAAAAAGCCTCATTACGGGTTCGACAAATATTTTCAAATGCGCCGAACTCCAATTAGGAAGAGTATCCAGACTAAGAATTCCATTCAATTTCACATAGACATTCTTTGCAGTAGCTAAATTCATCATATACACACCCCACGGTTCTCTTTCGTTTCGAGCGATATATGGTGATCCAATATTCGTGAGCATAATTTTTAATTCGGGAATAAGCATTGCCAGTTCTTGGACCGAAGGGATTTGACGTGGCTCCAAAGACAAATCAAGGCTTAATCCATTTTCAGGTAGCAATTTTAATTTTTTTACGATCTCATCCCTAACAAGCCAATGGTTATCTTGGTGAGACCCAATTGGAAGGAATACTCCTTTAGTTTTCGCGTATTCCTTTAGAGTAGTAATAGATGATTTAAAGGATTTAGACTCTAAATCCACCCACACGGAAGCTGCAGATATATAGAGAGAATCTTCAGCAAATTTCAGTGCATTTTCTGTCGCTTGGAATTCTGGGGTTTCTTGGACCAGGACTAAACCCTCGATATTGAACTCCGACCGCAGTTTTTCAATGTCACTGCTTACTGGTTTGATATAGCTAAAATGTGAGTCAAAAACAGGAGATAAATTCATAAGCGTGCCCATAATACATTATCGCTGCATCCTTCTTAAATTATTTAGAAGTGGACTCAGCATTTCTATATAGATATGGTATCGTCAGAATGCTTCTAGCCTCCAGTTTCTTAGAATTCACACGAAGGAAGGTTGCGATTGAAAATAGCTATTGCTGCAGATCATGCGGGTTTCAATTTAAAAGCTGAAGTTATAAATATTATCCAAAATTTGGGACATCAAGTCGAAGACCTAGGTGCTCATAATTATGACCCTGACGATGACTATCCCGATTTTGCCAAACTGGTAGGCATAGCCGTAATGAACAAGTCTGCTGATCGTGGCATTATCGTCTGCGGTAGTGGAGTTGGGGCAAGTGTAGCTGCAAATAAAATATCCGGTATACGTGCTGCGGTATGCCACGATACCTATTCTGCACATCAAGGCGTCGAACATGATGATATGAACGTTCTTTGTCTGGGTGGCAGGATTATTGGGATTGAACTTGTGCATGAAATTTTGGAATCCTTCGTATCCGCTAAATTTTCTGGCGAGGAACGCCATTTACGTCGCCTAGGTAAAGTTATTGAACTTGAGAAAAATTCGAAGAGCAGCGATTCATAATGACAGTACTTATCCAAAATCTATCTCTGGGACAATCGACATGGATCGACTTTATACAGCGCTCCATGCTCCTATCCGGAGAATTCGAAGATTTAATTGCGAAAGGAGTTACTGGGCTTACTTCGAATCCTACAATATTTCAGAAAGCCATCACTACGAGCTCAGATTATGATTCTGACCTTAAGCACTATTCTCAATTGGAAAAAACACCATTCGAAATTTTTGAAGCACTTACTGTTCAAGATATACAAACTGCTGCAGATATTCTCTTACCCATATATCAAAAATCTAATTACAAAGATGGTTTTGTATCGTTAGAAGTTCGCCCCTCTCTATCACATGACACTGAGGGTACGGTAGCTGAAGCCAATCGATTATGGAGACTAATTGATCGACCTAATGCAATGATCAAGGTTCCAGCTACAAACGAAGGTATAAAAGCGCTAAAAATCTTAATTTCTCAGCAGATCAATATAAACGTAACTCTAATTTTTTCACTCAACGCATACACCAATGTAATGGATTCTTATATCGAAGGCTTACTAGAGTTAAACGCTGCTGGAAAGGATATATCTCGCGTTGCATCAGTAGCTTCTTTCTTTGTGAGCAGGGTAGATACTGCCATCGATTCACAGCTAGCAGAGCAATCCGAACTGCGAGGAAAGGCTGCTATTGCAAATGCAAAAGTTGCTTATCAAAAATTCGAAAAAAAGTTTCTTGAATCGGATTTCCAAAAATTAAGAACTCTAGGTGCGCAATATCAACGCCCTCTTTGGGCCAGTACGAGTACCAAAAATCCCCAATATCCCGACACTCTTTACGTTGATAATTTGGTCGGGCCTTACTCAGTCAATACTATGCCCCCAGAAACTTTGAATGCTGTTCTGGATCACGGAAAATCTGCAATAACAATTTCGGACGGAACTTCCGACGCAGATAAAACCTTACTGGAGTTATCAGAAAGTGGAATAAGTATGGAAAAAGCAACTGATAGGCTTTTAGCCGAAGGTATAACTGCTTTTTCGAAGTCCTTTGATGAAGTTATTCTAAGCATCAAAGAACGCTGCGAAGAATTCGCGGCCGCCAAGTAAATTGAACGACATCCCTGAGGAGGGCCAACATGGAAGTAGGAATGATTGGTCTAGGCCGTATGGGAGCAAATATGGCAATACGCCTAAGCAGAAACAATCACAATGTATATGCATATGACAGAGATCCTGATACGCGTTCCTCGCTGCAATCTAACTCCAAATCCATCACCATCGTTGATTCACTTGAAGATTTGGCCGCATCTCTAAATCCGCCTCGTTTTGTAGTCGTAATGGTTCCATCAGGCAACCCAACAGAAGCCACAATAGCCGCTCTCAGTGATGTATTAGCTGAAGGAGACGTAGTTATAGAAGGAGGGAATTCCAATTACAAGGATTCCATGCGTAGAGGGGCAAGCCTCAAACATCAAGGTATCAAAATGATAGATGCAGGGATTAGCGGAGGTGTCTGGGGCCTAGATCAAGGGTATTGCTTGATGGTTGGCGGTGATACAGAAGCAGTATCGGTAGCCGAACCTATTTTTCGATCGCTTGCACCTACTCATGATTCTGGGTTTGCGCATGTTGGTCAATTAGGTGCGGGTCATTTTACTAAAATGATTCATAATGCAATTGAATATGGCCTTATGCAAGCATACGCTGAAGGGTTTGAATTAATGAGCGCCAAGGATTTATTTGATTTAGACCTTGCTCAAATCGCGGAGGTTTGGCGACACGGCAGTGTCATTCGGTCTTGGCTTCTAGATCTTACTGCGGCTGCACTACACGAAGAATCTGACCTAGGATCGATTGAACCTTGGGTCGAAGATTCTGGAGAAGGCCGTTGGGCCATTGAGGAGTCAGTTGATCTCGCTATTCCTGTTCCAGTAATGGCAATGGCGCTTCAAGCACGATTCCGATCACGCGACAAATCCCAATTCGGTTTTAAATTACTTGCAGCCATGCGTAATCAGTTTGGTGGACACTCTATACGTAGAAAAAAGTAAAGACTTCAAATAGCTTCCCCATAGGCTCACTTGAAAAGCTTTCGACTGCTAAACTGTTGGCATGTGCGGAATTTTTGGATACTTAGGACCTCAAAACGCCTCCCCTATACTTATGGGAGGATTAGAGAGGCTTGCCTATAGAGGCTACGATAGTTCGGGGATAGTAATTGTAGATAATGATAATAACCTTAATGTGCTAAAAGCATCTGGGAAATTAGAAAATTTGCAAAATCTTTCTGCTACTAGTCCAATTGTCGGGCAATGTGGAATAGGACACACTCGCTGGGCAACCCACGGAGAACCTACAGATAAAAATGCACACCCGCACCTTAGCCAGAAGAAGAATATCGCAGTTGTCCATAACGGGATCGTCGAAAATTTTAACGAATTAAAGAAATTTCTAATTGCTGCAGGCAGCCATTTCAATTCAGACACAGACACCGAAGTAATCCCTCTCCTTATTGAGGCTAATCTCGAACAAAGCTTTTCATTTGAAGAGGCCGTTCGTACTACTGTGAATCAATTACGAGGTGCGCATGCCATTGCATGTATATCTCAAAGTGAACCAGGGAAAATTGTAGTTGCCCGCAAAGGTAATGCTGGCGGGATCACCATAGGTCATGGAAATGGTGAAAGTTTTGTATCAAGTGATACATCTGCTCTTGTGCCTCTTACCACAAATGTTACCTATATTGAGTCCTCTGAGATGGCAGTTATAACTTCTACTGAATGCAGCATTAGTAGCCTCGATGGCAGAGCAATTGAGACAAAAACACATCAACTAGATATAGATTCATCAGCGATTGCAAAAGGCGGTTTTAAACATTTCATGCTGAAAGAAATAATGGAGCAACCTGAAGCCGCTACAAGCGTTCTCAGGGGACGCTTATCGTTTTCACCCGCCAAGATAGTACTGCCTTCGTTGCCATTTGCAACTAAAGATATTCAAAGTTTTTCTAGGGCAATTTTCCTAGGAATGGGTACTAGCGTTTACGCCGCACAGGTTGGAGCACGGTACCTTGAAAGCTTCGCTCAAATCCCCGCGTCAGTAGAAAACGCTGCTGAATTTCGTTATCGAGACGCAGTGCTTAACGAACAGTCGCTAGTGATTGCGATATCGCAATCGGGTGAAACGGCAGACACGCTAGAAGCCCTTAATGAAGCCAAATCGAAAGGTGCGCGTACTATTGCTATCACCAACGTCGAAGCAAGTGCAATTTCTCGTATCGCGGATGCAACCATTCTTATGCATGCAGGCCCTGAGATTGGAGTTGCTTCTACTAAGACGATGATTAACTCGATGGTTGTGATGTACTTATTGGCAAGCTGTTTCGCGCAAGAGCGAAAGGAAATTTCTATTGATGAATCAGAGGCGCATGTTCAGGAATTATCCCAGTTACCTGCCCTACTGGGAGATGCTATAGAAAACGCGCTTTGTACGGTTAAATCCGTAGCAAAAAAATATGCACAGTCAAAGCGATTTTTATTTATTGGCCGAGGACTGCTAGAGCCTATTGCACGTGAAGGCGCGATGAAACTAAAAGAGATTAGCTACATTCATGCTGAGGGAATGTCGGCAGCAGAAATAAAGCACGGACCCATCGCTCTCGTTGACGAAGAAACTCCTGTTATTGCGATAGCTCTCGACAATCCCCTGTACGAAAAAATGATTGTGAATATGTCTCAGGTACATGCACGCAAGGGCAGTGTGATCGCGATAGCAACTACACTGAATTCAAGTATATTGAACGAAGCTGATGATGTGCTTTGGGTACCTCAATGCCCAGAATCGCTACAACCAATTATCGCTACAATTCCAGTTCAAATGCTGGCTTATGAAATCGCTGACTATTTAGGAAACGACATAGACCAGCCTAGGAATTTAGCAAAAAGCGTCACGGTGGAATAGATATCAACGTCGATTTAACGGACGATCATTATGGATTTTTAAGAGATTTTATAAGCCAAGCACAAACTGGCAGTCTAAGGACAAAAGATTACCCTAAAGAATTTCTTGATTTGAAAATGAAAGTTTCTTTCGGGATGGGAGCGTTAGCGAAAATACCATGGATTGCGCTAAGTGCGCCAGATATGCCAGTTAGTAATGGTTATTTCCCAGTTTATCTCTATTACAAGGAGCAACATATCCTGATTTTAGCCTACGGAATCAGTGAAACCTTCACTCCTGAATATGGCTGGCCCAAAAATATCCATGAGACCAAAAAGAAAATTTCAGATTTTATTGATCAACCATTTAGGTATGGAGACTCCTACGTATTCAGATCTTACGAACCAAAAATAAAAAACGGTAAGGTCAGCTTTCTCAAAAACAACAAGGAAGTTTCTGATACTCAACTTTTATACGATCTAAACGAAATTAGCTTGTTCTTTAAAAATTGCCTTGATATGGAAATTAAAACCGAGGGTTCTTCGGTCAGTTCAGGGCTGTTCTATATGGAACAACAGCTAGAAGATTTCATTATAGAAAACTGGGAAGAAACAGAGTTCGGCAAAAAATACGACTTAATTTATGAAGATGGATATTTAAAAAGCCAACAATACCAAACTGATATTGGAAGAATTGACATCCTTGCAACCGATAAAAGCACCAAAAGCTACGTAGTAATTGAGCTCAAACGAAACCAAACAAGTGATGATACAGTTGGTCAAATTACTAGATACATGGGATGGATTGAAGAAAAGCGTGGGGATCCAAATGTTAAGGGGATAATTATAGCCGGTAAGTATGATGAGAGGCTTTATTATGCTCAAAAACGATTGAAGGATATTGAAGTTTTTCTATATCAAGTTGATTTTAAATTGAATGAATATAAGGCAAAATGAAACAAATATATAGGTAGATTTTTCATTTACAAATTTGGATTTAATGTACAAAATTAAATTCAAGTAATTCCATTTACCAAAAAATTACGAGGCAATAATGAAATTTAATTTAAATTTAAAAGATACTCATTTGGAAATTATAGACCAGTTAAAGGAAAAGCATTCGATTTCTTCAAGCGAAGAAATCGTAAAAAGGTATGTCAAATCTGCTCTTGAATTACAAAAAGATGATTTTATTTTTGATTCAAGAAGAGAAATTTGCATAGGGGGATGTTTTGCTTCTGAACCACAATTTGAAATTGATATGGATGACGATGACTTTGATAAATTAAGAAAAGTTTTCGAAAATTATCGTACTACTGAAAATTCAAGCGGTTTTTCTGAATACGCAACTGAAGCAGAAGAAGTTAGCAAAACAATACGATGCATTATCAATTTTGCCGAGAAGGAACCTGATTCAATTACAATTTAAGAATGGGGAAGCATGGCTAAATTATTCATTCATATTACTAGTGGGCCTGAATTACCAAATAAAGTTTCGCTAGGATTATTAGTTGCAGCCGCATCTGACAAAGAAAAACATGATGTAAAGGTTTTCTTTGCAGCTGATGGCGTACATCTTTTAAATTGCAAGGAAAAAGGCCAAATAGTCGGTCTGGGAACAGGCGATATCAAGGATCACCTTGATGAGCTAAAGAACTCTCAAACTAAAATTTACGTTTCCAGGCTCTCTGCAAATGGACGCGGTTATGACGAAAGCTTACTTGAAGGCTACAACGCTGAGTTTGCCACGCCCGAGATGCTTGTGAATTTTTCTTTAGACGCAGATTCAGTACTCTGCTATTAATAGCTAATTTGCCTAATTCCTCTGTCGAGATCTCTTTTGAGAAGACCTTGAAGTCGCTGATGGAATTGAATCAACCTCGCTATTACCGCCTTTAGCATCCAAAAATGGAGCTCGCCTCCACCATATAAATGCCATAACTGCGGCACTAACAAGAACAACAGACACTATTTGAGCAGTCGGGATAGCACCAATTTTCCAATTGTTCAGGCGTAAGAATTCCAAAAGGAACCGTTCTGATGGGTACCAAATTAAATACAGGATAAACAAGTCTCCTTGTTTAAGCTTCTTACCAAATCGTATCCCAATCCAAACTAGGATGATTACGCCTAATAAGCTCAGAAGGGATTCGTACAAAAATAGCGGATGAAAATGAGTTTCTTCCAAGTACTGACCTGGCCTATATGCTGCATCAATAGGAATAGCCCACGGCAAATCCGTTGGACCACCAAAAAGCTCTTGGTTGAAGAAATTACCCCAGCGGCCAACCGCCTGCCCTAACAGGAATGAAGGTGCGCCTATATCTAGCCAGCGCAAAGTCTGTATTGGCTTTGATCCCGATTGCTTTGCTCGTCGGTTCACCCACCATACATACGCAACTAAAGCAATAATTGCTCCTATCAGAGCGCCAAAAATACCTATTCCTCCAGAACGAAAGGCGAAGATTCGAGAAACGTCTTGCCCGTAATAATTCCAATAATCAATTACGTGGTACGTACGTGCGCCAATCAAGGCAAATATCGCTCCCAAAATTGCAATATTTGTCACGTGCGTTGGGTCTTCACCGAATCTTTTTGCTAGCCTTTGTGCCAAAACCATGCCTAAGAGAAGTCCCGATAAAATCAGGAGCGAATAAAATCGTATCTCGAGTCCAAAGAGGATTACTCCTCTAAAAGTAATATCAAATTCCATAAAGCCTCATGAGCAAAATTTATTGGTAAATTTTAAACCAGATTCAGTCTGATAGGTAGAAGTATAAAAGAGTGGTCAAATGACCACTCTTTTAAGTAGGAAAACTTAAGCCGCTTTACCCAATCTGTACATCCTCGTACCGCATTGAGGGCATTTCCCTTCAGTGGCAGGGCGACCATTTTTCATATATACGGTCGTAGCCTCTGCAATATCACGTTCACTACGGCATTTCATGCAATAGCCTTTCATAGACACCCTCCTATTGATTTATCTCCCGGTACGATGGGCCATATTAGATACCTAAATGGTTCAGGTCAAGCGAAAAAATTTAATGGATTTTTTGACAGGAGTAATAGGACTACCTATAGTCGTAGTATCCCAAACGCGAGGTAAAAAGTGAGCGTATTATCTTCAAAGCAGATTCGTAATTTGACTGAAGGGCCACAAACTCTTCTTTCAGATTACGTAAATTTAGATGAGCAGCTCCAGCCGAACGGCGTAGATCTGACTCTAGGCTCAATCGCCAAACCAATCACGTCCGGAAGAATAGGTATCGACAACAGCCAAAGGGTTTTATCCGAGCTTCAAGAGTTGAATTTCGATGAATCAGGCTATTTAAATCTACCCCAAGGTGTTTACATTGCTCGATTAAATGAAACAGTCGCGCTTCCAGAAAATCTGATGGCGATTGCTAAGCCCAGGTCCAGCCTTCTTAGAAATGGTGTCGCAGTCAATAATGCGGTTTGGGATGCTGGATACATAGGCAAATCTCAAGTTCAAATCGTGGTTCACCACCCAGAGGGGTTCGTGGTTGCCCAAAACGCACGAATAATACAAATGGTTTTCATGACTTTAGATGAAAGTGCTGAGTTCCTGTATTCGGGCCAGTATCAAGGAGAGGCAACCTCCGAATCCAAAGAGAATAGTAAATGAACTCAAATAAGCCTGCTGACGTAGTTGTAATTGGAGGAGGAGTAATAGGTTGCTCGATTGCCTATTTCCTTGCCTCAAAATATAAGCAAGAAGTAGTAATCAT